>JGI24921J38492_100330_pt1 | contig 43681 bp, 42 predicted proteins | sample LinPFosmplate9_FD_38492 | JGI IMG/M metagenome (IMG submission 38492)
CGGTACCCGGGGATCCCACCTCGTTATATTGTAAACTAGCCAACGGAAACGCCATTTTTGCTGCCAGCGTGAACCATATGTTTAGCGGAATGTAGAGTTTGCGTGTTCGAATTGAAGGTTCGGGTCCTTGGGTTTCGTTCGTGAAATAAGCATTCGGGTATGTGTTGATATTTCCATACGCATTTGCCGGGTCATTTAGCTCGGGTGTGTGCCCGGTCATTTTGTAGTAAAGTTCCTTTTTCGAGGCGTCAAAGTCGCGCTCTACCAGATTGTGCAAGTATTGCCCAGTGTATTCTTGTATGGTCTGTCCACCAATCGTGAAACGCACGCGCTCAATCATCTGTGTTCCAATATGCTTTATCCACTTGAACTCGTAGGGTCGCCATCTACTCTCTTTTAAATCGTTAGTTTCAACGGTTGGTGGAACAATCGGACTCCAAATGGTTGGAAGTGTTACGACTAAATACGTGTCCATCAACAAGTCTGCGTAACGAGGAACCTTGAACGAGAAGTGTGAACCCGTGTCAATGTGCAACATTCGTGACCCGTCGTAATCAATTCTAAATTTCTGTAGTCCAAAATTCGTATGCTTCGCATAGCTAGATTTAAATAAAGTTTTGGTGGGATTCCCGGTAAGAATAACATTTTGATTGCCGTACGCCACAATATTTAACAGACCGCCTCCCATATTTATATAATACGCATATTATTATTTAACTTTATTTATGCGAAGAAAATATAACACTAATATAATAAGATGGATGATGTGGTTAAAGTGGATAAGATTAATAAGTTGAGAAACACCGCCTTCGCAAATGGAAGACTTGCTTTAATGAAAATGAAAAATGTAAGTTATGAGAGGATGGCAATGATAATATCTGCTATAATGATGGTTTTGTTAATAATTTTTGCGGTGGGGAAGATGAAAGGTAATTTATTAAGACAAAATGAAGCGACACTAGAAAGTATATATTCAAGTTTTCCAACCATATCGAGTATGAACATGTCAATAAGAAATATGATAAACAAAGGTTTTCGGGTCAGTGTCATTGGTAGTGGTCCAAAGTTGCGCGATTTTTACGTAAAAACAGCGTACAATTGTTGTGCGACCGGAACTTTGAAGCACGATTGGGTTTCGCCGAAGGCATTGAAGACGTGCATACGCCAAGGTGCCAGATGCCTTGACTTCCAGGTTTTTTCCATCGACAATAAACCGGTTATCGCGATATCAAGCAATAACGAACATAGTGTGAAAGGTAGTTATAATAGCATCCCATTTGCAACCGCGATGAAGATAATATCGAATTATGCGTTTTCAAGCGCCACATGCCCTTGCCCGGGCGACCCGATGATTCTACATTTTAGGATTATGACCAAAAACACATCTATTATGGATGTAATGGCCAAAGATATTCAAATGTATCTCAATAGTAGAGTGCTAGGACCGGAGCACAGTTTCGAAAGTCACGGGAAATCATTCGGAGGTGTAGACATTAAAGATTTGAAAAAGAAGATAGTAATTGTCGTCGATAAGTCCCATGCGAATCCCAGCAAAACGAAATTGGACGAATATGTCAACATGACGAGCAACTCAGCGTTTATGCGAACGATTCGTTACCATGATGTGAAGTTCACTCCTGATATGCAAGAGCTTATCGACTACAACAAACAATACATGTCAATGTGTATACCTGACGTAGGTGATGATCCAAAAAATCCGTCCCCTGCGACGGCTCACAATTACGGATGTCAGTTCGTCGCCATGTCGTTTCAAAAAAATGACGATCAAATGAAATATTACACGAAGTTTTTCAACGACGAAGGTTCATCGTTCGTGTTGAAACCAGAAGAGTTACGGCACATTCCAATAACAATTGATGAACCTAAGCCAGCTCGCCCAGAACACTCGTATGAAGAAAGGAAAATAGAAACAGACTTTTATTCGATGAAAATTTAATAATCAACAAAAATATACATCATAAAATCATTTTAAAATCTGTTCTTTTATTAAATGGTAGAGTCCAGTGGTCTATTGACTGTGCAAGAAAAGGAAAAAGCAATATTGGAGAAATCAATGAAAAATGCACAACAAAGAACTGGTAGGAAAAAAATACGCAATTCTAATGTGAGTGAAATTATTGTCATTTTAGAAGATTTTTTGCGAACAAAAGGATTAGTGTGTTACGGTGGGATTGCGCTGAACAATATACTACCTCAAAATGAGAGATTCTATGATTTCGAATCGGAAATACCAGACTATGATTTCTTCTCTCCTAGAGCACTGCTTGATGCGAAACAATTGGCCGATATATTTTATGATGCCGGTTACGAAACGGTGGAGGCCAAGTCAGGCATTCATGAAGGAACATACAAACTTTTCGTTGATTTTTTTCAGGTTGCCGATATTACCCAAATGAATCAGAAAGTGTTTAATAAGATACACAAAAGAGCAATTTACAAAAAGGGGATTTTATATGCACCTGCAAACCTGTTGAGAATGATGTCTTATGCCGAATTATCACGACCCGAAGGTGTTGTCTCCAGATGGACCAAGGTTGTAGATAGACTTTCAAAATTAAACAAATATTATCCCATTAATGCGTCAAGATGCGACAGTGTTGATTTTCAGCGTGATTTTGAACACAACACTTTAAACAAACGCGATGTTTATTATATTGTAAGGGATGCGCTGATTGATGAAGATGTTGTATTTTTTGGTGGATGGGCGTGTTCGCTTTATGGTCGCTATATGTCCCCTCAAAATAACAAACATCTTAATGTGGAACTGCCTGATTTCGACGCTCTTTCGAAAGACCCATTTTCAACAGCAACCGCAGTGAAAAACCGTCTCTTGAACGATGGAATCAAGAAGGTGCGCATCAAAAAAAAACATCGTATCGAAGAGTTTCTACCAGAACATTACGAGATTATGATTGGTGGAAAAACCGTTTGTTTCATTTTTCAAACTGAAAACTGTTATAGCTACAACATCATAAAGCGGAACAATCGTCCAGTAAAAATTGCTACAATCGACACAATGCTTAAATTCTATTTAGCATTCGTTTATTTAGATAAAACGTATTTCGATGAAAATCGTCTACTGTGTATGGCAAATTATTTACTACAAGTTCAACTAGAAAACAAACTAAAACAGAAAGGTATTTTGAAAAGGTTTACCATTGATTGTTATGGTGAGCAAAAGCAGTTAGAAACCATACGCGGTGAGAGACACGATATGTATTTGAAATTGAAGGACACCCCCAACCGTTCGGAATATGAAAAATATTTTTTGAAATATGCACCCCATAAAACGAACACTTGTGGTCAATGGAATAGACGAAAGATGACAAAATCTAAGTTGAAATCCAAATCCAAGTCGAAAACCAAGTCGAAAACCAAGTCGAAAACAAAGAATACACGCAAAAATAAGTGGGGTATATTTTAGTTTACGACGTTACACAATCTTTTCATTTGTGGTGTAAATATTCGGTTTAAATAAATATTTAAACCGAATATTATGATAAGACATAATAAATGGTGGAGTCGCAATCGCGCCCTTCTTGGGAGGAATATTTCTGCGACTTGACAGAGCTTACCGCAAAACGTTCGCCTTGTAAACGATTGAAAGTGGGATGTATTCTTGTGAACGAGAACCGAATTGTTGCCCAAGGGTACAATGGATACTTGCCTGGTGCCCAACACGAACAAATCATGAAGGACGGACACGAGATTGGAACCGTCCACGCGGAACAAAACGCCATTGCCGACTGCGCAAAACGAGGCGTAAGTTGTAACGGAACAACGGCATATATTACACACTATCCATGTGTGAACTGTATGAAAATAATGTGTGCTGCGGGGATTCGCAATGTGAAATTTATCAAAGATTACAATAATGATGCTATAGTGAATGATTTTGCGAGAGTTTCTAATGTTAACATTGCGAAAGTAAAATATGACAAAGTTAAATGCTGAAGTATTGTAGAGTTAAGATTATTGCGACGTAGACGCTTGCGAATGAAACGGAGTGCGTTATATATCCGTATAGGTTGGGTGTACCATCTTTCCTAAACAGTGAAGGAACCAGTCTGAAAACGGTTTGTTTGACAATCGGAAGTTGGAAAATAAAGTAAAGTATAGCTAAAAGAACAGGCGTTTGCATGTTATCAAATAGCGTATCATAACTCTCTTTAGAAGCACCCTTTTCGTTGTGCTCTCGGACAACATCGCGAGTTGTTTGACTTGTTCCGATATAATCATCACGTTCGGGTGGGGGGACAAAATTAGGCTGCATTTGTTGGTCTTGGGTAATGTGCGTTTGAGATTGGGGAACGTCTCTAGACTGAAGACCAAGCGCACCCGACGCAACCGCTTCTTGAACCCCCGAGACGAACTTGTTCACATTTTCTCCTAACCCACTGTGTCCACCACCACCAGATGATACTTCGGACTCTCGTTGTTCGCTGATATTATTGATGGTGCTGTCAATTTTCACGTTAGATTCAGATGTTTTCAGTTGGATGTTCTGATCCGACTGAGGAGATGAAGGAAGATCTTCTAGACTAGTTGTCCCTTCCATGTTAATATATTTTACTCCAAAATATATTAAATACTTTTACGCAAACATAACCTGCTTGTTTTTGGTTGGTTGACATTTTGTGGAACGTTCGGTGAATTTATAACATTTTCCATCGTGCTTGTACGTATTCTCTTTGATATCGTCAATAGACGGCGCGTTAAAAATCATACAGTTTCTCGATTCACATGATTTTCTAAATATACTGGCAAGGCCAATTCCGAGTATGATAGACACTATACATTTTCCTGTGTCGGTTTTCAGGGACTTTAGTGCGTTTTCGATCATATATATACAATGAATATTTAGTTTTGAATAGGGATTGTTTTTGCTTGAGGAGAACATGATACTTCTTGCGCGTCGAATTTGAAGCAAGAACCAGATTTGTCTTTATACTCAATGTCATCCACATTATCGGGTGTAGGATATACATATATCACTGTAGGAGGCGGTACTGACAAGTAAACGAAGAGAAGTCCTATTGCTAAACTTACGATAAAATATGGGAAAGCGAAGTATCGCGACAGCATCATTTTTCTATATATAACCAAGGTAATAATAAATATATCAGCTATTCATTTGATTATGCGAAATAAGAGGGTTTGTCTAGCGCGATGCGTCGGGTTTTGTGGCAGTTGTATTTTCCCGATTTCATTCGTCATCTGAACCATTTGGCGAAGGCGAATCTGATAAGACAGAGCTGGAAGACACCGACGACGCATCGGAAGACGAAGGCGATGTGGAAGACGAAGGCGAATCTGATAAGACAGAGCTGGAAGACACCGACGACGCATCGGAAGACGATGTGGAAGACGAAGGCGAATCTGATAAGACAGAGCTGGAAGACATCGACGACGCATCGGAAGACGAAAGCGATGTAGAAGACGAAGGCGAATCTGATAAGACAGAGCTGGAAGACACCGACGACGCATCGGAAGACGAAAGCGATGTGGAAGACGATGTGGAAGGGATATCTGAAGAAGACGTTGCTAGAACATACATTGACTCGTATTTATAAGGCGTTTGTGTCAATAATACTTGCATGCGTTTTTCGTCTTCGACAACAATGTCATTGAACGGATACTTGAGGTTCGTTCGTTTTTGAATTAACGACTCTTCGAAATCGTCGAGTGAATTGTTATTTTGTTTATAGAGACTACAGTATAATTCAACCATCTCTCTGATTAAATCCGCATTTCTTGATGTATTGTAATCTTCTCCCCTCTCTTTTATTAGTTTGATTATCGTCATCACTGCCTCATTAGTGTTCTTGAGGTTATCTTTTTGTTCTTTGTTATATAAAATACTTGTGTATTTATTTTTAGTATCGTTCACTCCTTTAGTTGCGGATTTAATATTTTTTTTTAGCGTCTCGAACCGAGAAAGTGTAGTTTCTTCATCTTCATATCCGAACAAGAAATCGAGTTTTGTGGTAATTATCTCCTTTTTCAAAACCTTCAAATCCTTCTTGAGCGAGGCGTGTATACCTCGTAAACTCTCATAATTTTTAATAGATACATTATATTTTTCTCCAACATTGCAAGGTTCAATACTCTTACACGTCACTGTAATGGTTTCCGAGTTAATAATGAATTTATTACCACCTACTTTTTCACAGTTCGGACAGACACGTCTCCTTCTCATCATTTTTATCTTTATTTTCTTAGTTTCGGCACTTAATGTATCATCGTTCCTAATAACACGAATAGATTTTCTTTCTCTTTGTTCGTAGTCCGATTTATATTTGTAATATTTCTCATACCGTTGATATTTTTCGGGTTCTGCCATTATATATATATTTACAATGATAATTATGTTATAAAACTCAAAGTAAAGTTGTAATATATTAAACATATCGTTTAAGCATTTCTGTTTCTGGATTATCGTGCCAAGATGGAAGGTTTGTTATCATATCATGGTTTGTTTTTTCTTTGATAGCAGAAAGCCGTTGTAATTTAGTAATAATATACTCTTGTTTTTGTCTATTTTTTAAAACGACTTCTTCCTTTGTAATTTGCCCCTTGTAACGATACATCAAAAATCCAATGATGCTACCGAAGAAAAATATCGTCATGCCAATGTTATAGAAATAGTTAGTGTATTTTTCTTTGAACTTATGGCTTTCTTTCAATGATCGTCCTATAAAATACTTTACACCAGGTTCGCATAAAGACGGTTCCTCCATAATTACTACATTCAAAATTATAAAAAATTTTATACATAATATATATCAAATAATGACTAAGCAAACTCCCAATCCGTCGATAGCAATGGTTTGGTTCTTTGTCGTTACGACGATATACTTCTATATTCGCTCTAAAAGAATTGTTGGGAAATCATTATTAGTTGGTGTCTACACGACATTAGTGGTTGTTGGAGAACTAGCCATCAATATAGGGTTAACCAAAACCATGTGTGGTTCTGAACAAATTTCAACGGCAATAATCGCAACGGTAATACCATGGGTCATTATTTTTGCTACATTGACTGTACTATTAGGAATCTTTCCTGGGTGGTTGCGACCTTTTTCTAATACATTTGGGTATCTACTTACTTACACAGGAGTTACCAAAACGTTGAATAAACTGGTAAAGGGTAAGAATGAGAGCAAAAGTAAAACGATTTCAGACGATATGAAGAACGTCCAGAAAACTTTAGCCACCATATACAACGACCAATCGCTACTAGTGAACGAATTAACTACTACCAACTTCGAATACCTTTGGAAGGAGATGTTAACTCCACTTTTCAGAGAAGATGTTAAGGGTAGGCCAATTGAGACCGAACTCAAAAAAAAGCTGTTGGGTCATATAACTACTAAAGAAGGCATCGCTGAATATATTTGGTATATTCTTACTGGTGGGTTAGTAACAGCTGCCAGTTATAATTACATTGTAAATACCAATTGCACACACTCATTGTCCGAAATGAATGCCAGAACTACAAATTACAAGAAGGCGATGAAAGAGAAGGCTGAACGGTTAGAGAAAGAGAAGACGATTGAATACACAAATGATGGAAGTTGATTCTGATAATCACAAATATATTCAAGATAATGTCTTCAAAAGTCTTTGAGTTTAGGAGCAGAAACGTAATACAATACCGAAAAATAAGATAGTATGGCAAGAACAATTGACAAAAACCATCCAGGAATAACGGTTTTATTTCTGAATCCAATACCGAACTCTCGCAGACTTCCATCATCTTTGTAGAGAAATGCTGGTTGAAATGAGACAATCAATACGAAAAGTCCTAAATACAAGGCGATTGAAACCAGTGTAATATTCCGTCTAATGGTATTGCGGTTCATTCTTTTTATATCATCAGATGATTTTTTTGTTATAATTTTTAATTAAATCATATCTGTTATGTCACATATTTGACATAACACACTAATACACTAATACACTAATACACTAATACACTAATATGTAAACAGTCGCATTATTAACCGAACTGCTCGTCGCCGTCGTCTTCGGGATTGTCATCATCGGCAATATTTATTCTGTTGTTCTCAGCATCTTCTGAATCCGGAAGAACACGAGTTTCTTCTACATCCCCGTTCTCTCGAACGGCATCGTATGCGTTTGCATCGTAAACTCGCAGATTTTTCTGTAGGCCTTTTCCCCATATGTCCCCCAACTTGTTATACTTTTTAAAATTGTCCACCTCACGTTCATCATCGTCCATTTGTTCGAGACGAGTGAGTATATTCATTTTCTCGTTCACTTTCTCCTTCATTATTTTCTTTTCGAGCAAAATATAGTCCAATACAATCTTTTTCTTTTCTTTGACAGCATATTCGAGCAATGATAATATAAGTTTACTCTTAAGTTTATCGCTCTCAGGAGATACGTTGTAGACTTCGGTAGAGAGTTTGTAAACTTCGATAGATTTGAATAAACAGAACTCAAATAGTTGTTTCTCGGTGATTTTGTTAGGTAAATTATCCAATACATACGCGAAGAACTCTACGATTTCCCTAAGCCTGCGTTTGTCGTTGTCGTCCAATGAGTCTTTCTTTTGAAAAGCATTTTTCAGAGTGTCAAACTTCGATTGTATTTTTTTATTTAAATCATCTTCGTGAGACTTCGAAAGAAGCCAATGTTCCGGTACTCCTGTATTACCATACCTCTCTTTATTTGACACAGTCAACCCTGGAAAAATAAGACAAATATATCTCAAGGTGTTAACACAATACGTTCGAGTATCGAAATTATCAAAATTATCGGTATTATCAGAGTTGTCAGAGTTATTCGCATCAAAACTCGTTACTGAAGTAATGTTATTTTTATATATCTCGTAACTCTTGTTTCCATTTTGAATGTTCAAAAAATCATTCACGTCATTTTTAATGTTATTAAGAATATCTACTGGTTCATCCGCATTGAAAAATGAAACGAGACCATTATCAAAATCATCAATACTTACAACTGTATCGTCTCCTTGTGTGAGAAGGAATATGTTGCGCGCATTTTTAGAACTCACCAGTTCAATAACATGTTGATGAGAGTATTTGAGATCACTGTTTCGGAGCGCCTCTATTTTCTTTTCGATAGTATGAGTACCAGACCCGACGCCACTTGTGGGAACGCCGTTTTCATTACAAATCGTTTGCTCTTCTTCCGATATATCATGTTCATTCGAACCGCACAAAGTTGCAAATGCTCTATAAATTGTGTTTTCGGTGTAAATAGGTGATATATTTGGAAACTTTGTTTTAGTTTCAGCCGAAACAAAGAGAATTCGAGCGGAACCCATTTGTTTAGATCTATTCAAAACAGAAGTTAGGCGTTGTGTCTCTCTGTTCAATTCTTGTAATGCGGCGACCTTCGACGAAAAGTAAACAAAAGGTCGCACCTCGTCGCCCAAGCAGCATGCGTTTTCGACGTATGGCTCTTCAGAAACGTTTCTCAGTATTGCTTTTGTGTCCACTTCTTTTTGGATAGCCTTCTCGATCAAGTGCTGGATGCGAACCGCGACAAATATTCTTTTACCTTGCATAACATTTATTTTGACGTGCTGGTCTACATTTGAAGTGCGCATAGATTCATCGAATGACTCATAAAACGGTCTCTCAATATCAGGCATATGAGCGGTTTCTACTGGAAAAAGCAGCGGCAACAAGGACGCTTTAGAACCGAGAATCTCGGTTTCGTTAACTGCGTTCGTTTGATAGTTGTTCTCGCTTGTCAAGAATATACGTTTGTTTTCTAAAAGCGACGAAACTTCACTTTTATCGATGACTACTTCCAACAATTTCCTAATTTCCTTTGCCAATGTCTTGTATTTTATTGTTCCACTCCATGGTTCTGATGACTTTTTTATTTTGCTTGCGACACAAGCTATATAATTAATCCCTTGTTCGCCGTCAGAATTGAGAGGGTAACCAGCAAACGCAATTTTGCAACCTGGATATTGACTGCCAAACTTGATTTGAGGAATACTACTCTGAATGTATACAAGCAAATATGATAATGTTGCATTAACGATAAAATTATTTTTGAACTCAGTATAATTTTTTACTTTTTTACCCTGTTTTTTGCGCTTCACTTCCATTGCTTCATTGTAATCGTTCTCGCCGAGTATCAGCGTTTCTACGGTATCTTTGGCAAGTCTTAGAATAAATCCCTTGCCATCGGTAAAATCCATATTCATAAATTTCTCCATATCATCAATTACGCGCATTATTAGAATCGCATTCTTGTCCTGTTTTTTTCCTACAACATTGTCGTCTTCTCCTGGAAACAGGGGGTAATCGTCAATCAGAGGCAACATATTAATTCTCGCCCCATCTTCACCGTATCCTTCTTGTGCAGCGAATGATATTCGCATAATAGGATAGCCACTATGTTTATCAACATAGATCGACCCATCATCACCCAATATACCTCGTTTGTCACATATATTTCGCATAACACCAATGTAATCACCGCCGCACATAAACGAAATAGATATCTCATGATAAAACGATGGCAACAATTTCAAATTACTTTTGATACAGTAGAGCCAAAAATCTGACTCTCCTTTATCGACATTCGCTCTGCGCGTGAAATGTGTTATAAAATCCCGAATGTCTTGTTGTTTCTTGGCATAATCTGTTTGTCCCAATATTGCGTTGCGCATTGATTCGTATGGTGAACTGTCGGTTTCCAAAGCATCACCTGTTAGGTATATGTCATTTACCATTGTATTCTTTTGTGAACCATCGTACATGTGAAGAAGACGAAGCGGTTTAATATTTCTCTCTGCTTTCTTGTAACTCTTCATAACAATTCTCATATAGTCGTCCTTGGTAGTCTTGAGAACAGCATCAAACTCTTTAATTATTTGTTTCTCCAACTCGCTCTCATTGTTGTTGTCTGCGTCTTCAAATGTGCTGCATTTGGTCGGTCCCTTTGTGGCGATACACTTATCGTTGAAATTACAGAACAACTTGGTTTCGTCAGTGAGCAAACCTTCTTCAATTTCCGTCTCTAAAACCCACCTTTCGTTTTCTCTCTTGTAATAATTGGGTTCTGCCGACTCCGCAGAAAGAATCGCATAGTCACCGTCCAATACAAGCCGTTTCCCTTTTATCATCGCGTTGGCATCGCGAGATGCCGCGGTCACGCTGAGCCCGTTGTTTTCTTGCAACCGCTGCTGTAAAAATAATATTTGTTCTTCTTCGGATTTACCTTGCATAGCATCGGCATACTCTTCAACCAAAGTGTAAAAGGTATTATCATAACGCTTGTCGAAGAATATCGATTTATTGTTGTCTTCTCCCATCTCATCCAACGTAACATATTTCTTGGAAATCACGTATTTATTGCACTTATCTACCTCAACATTCGTATTTCTTTTCTCTCTCGCCATATCCTCATAATCTTCAATGTCCGGAGAATCATGTAAAATGAGAAGACGTAATGATATAAGTGATATGCCTGCGTTTAAGAGTCTACCTTGGTCGATTGCCATTACCCGAGAGTAGATTTCATCGTCGGTGAGAGGGATATCTCCGGTGATTCCATAACCATTCATGACACTATCGTATGTATCTGGACTATTGTGGAACATCCGTCGGATTTCCGAACTAAAACTATCTGATTCAGTTGCGGCGTCGGACAACTCTTGCTTTAAGTTTGCCAACTTGGTAAGATATGATTTTTGCCAACCTGCGTGGACGTTAATTCTGTTTTCGATCATCCCTCGCATCTGGTTGTATCTGCTCTTGGTTATCTCCCTCGGTTCGATTGTGAATGGTTCCAAATAACCGGCAATCGCATGTATCGAGAGTTTCCCGTAAATGTGGGTTCTCACCGAATCAATAAGTTTCTCAGTTGAAGGAACGATATTTTCGGTAAACTTTCGATAATTTTCTTTACGTTCTTCTGGGTTCGGATTGGACTTATCGCTATTATGCGTAGGTTCATAATGAACTATTTCTATTTCTTTTTCATTTCTTTTCTCTTTTTTTTGGAACATTTGGTAAAATGTGGGTCGAGAGTTTACGCGGACAACATGTGGTTTAGTTCGAGGATTCAGCAGTTGCCAGTATTGTATAAATGATTCATTCAGCCCAACCTTCGTAAGAATGTTAGTGGATGGTGTGTTTATCCTCGAAAATTTAACCGCGGATGCGGGTAATGTAATAAACGATTTCACATAGATTGTGTCACTTTTGTATGCATCTACCAGTTTTGGTTCCCCACCATCGACCTTCAATATTTTCTGTGAAGTAATATAGTTCTGGGTGAAGAACTTCTTTGTGTTCAGGGCAATATAATCCTTCGTTACATCGCAAACAGATGTTTGGAAATCGGTATTATCAATTATTGCGTTGATATTCGTAGGAACTCGTTGTTTGGAAAGATATGTTGGTGAATCGGAGTCCAAGAAAGGCCTGCTAAAATTAGACGTGGTTCTAAATCCGGAGTAATACCAATTTGATTCCTTATGTTTCAATCTTTCGATAGCTGTTATCTCGGCATTGCGTTCAATTCCCTGTGTTAGATATGCAACGTTGTCAACGGGTGCGAACTCGTCGTCGCGACCAATGTCATAGAGTTTTTTCTTCATTGTTGCTACTGGAAGCATCCAATACAATTTCCGGTCAAGTTTCTCGAGTGTTTTTGCTAGAGGTTTGTCCGTGTCCTCGTAGCGTAGTGGAATTATTTTATCATTTTTGTCAAAATCAGAATATTCTTCTCTTAGTTCTTTGAAACGACTTATCATAGTGTGGATATCGTTGATAATATTGTCTTTGCGGTTGGTGGTTGTAATATTTGATAGCAACGTGTCCAATAGTTCCTCGGTCTGTTTATCAATATGAAAACGTTTCTCCGATTCAGGCAAATCTACAATTTGAGTCACGACCCCCAAGTCTTCTCCATATTCTATTTCATCGGATTCGAACACAATTTGATTTTCATTATTTGTCGCATTTTCTGGGCTCGCGACCAATTCATAATTGGTGTCGGAACCAGTATCGGGAGTTGCCTCGGAACCAGTATCGGGAGTTGCCTCGGAAGTGGAAACGACGCCAGCAACACTGTCCTTCAAACCAGGCATGGAAACTGCTGGAGGAATGGTCGCCGAAATCATCGGTTTGTTTCGAACAATAATTTTACTGATATAACTGTCTAATGGTATTCCTTTGTATGCAAAATCTATATAAATTGTTTGTTTATCCGTGGTGAATACTTCAATTTGGTCAGCAATAACACCTTTCACTTGTCCGGTGATGATAAATGTTTTTGATGCGTCAAAATGAATGTCTACCCATTTATTTACCATCAAACCGTTTTGCGCGGCAAAACCGGGTTCTTTTTTCCGGTTCAGCAAATGAATATTTGTTATTGAATCGATTTCTAAACGACCATCAACAATAGCTATATTTTTCACTCCATCTGCATTTTCTAATCGCAAGCGATTGGCATCGATATAGTGAATAAAAAACGTTTTGTTGTCAAATGTCTCGTCTGCTTGTGATTCTATTTTGATAATATCTCCAAGTTGAAGACTTACTTGTTTTATTTCTTCAGGAACCCCACTCATTATCTTATAATTACCGTAGAAATTTATATCATTACCAATGGAAAAAAGATAATCAATCGCAATTTATGGATTGTTTCCTGTGACATTCATCATATGATAAAATGAATCATGTCTTATCATATGATGCCGTGGTTGTTTCCCTCAAGTTACCTTTTTGAACTACCTAAAGGTTTGGTTGAGCGATAATATAACGAAACTATATCTGTGTTACCTGATAGTAAATATAGAGGCCGTAGAAGTTTTTCGCAACAATATCGAGTAGGTTGTAGCTTACGTTCTTAATATTCGCTGGTAAGGCGGCAGCAACACCGTAAAGACTCCAAACAAATAAGAGAAACATAAACAACCGTTCACCAACGACGGATTTATTCCCGAAGCCACGATAAATTTCATCGAAAGCCTTGGCGAAGAAAGCAAAACCAAGAGGTATCGAAATGAACTTCGAAAGTATATTTAACTCACCCAGGTAACCAAATGTCAGCATACCAAGATTGTAAATGAAAATGGAAAGGATTGTTTTTTTGTTTTCAATCAAAAACTCCCGAGTATGAACCGGTTCTGTTTTAAGTTTGCCGTTTTCCTTCTTCTCCTGATATTTCATGAACATGATGGTCGAGAGTAGCATTGTGGGCGTTGTAATAACCCAATCAATATATCGCCGAGAAGCCATCTTATTGACGTTCATTACCGCATATGCGATCCATACGTAAAATATCATTTCTATAACTTGTACGATTGTTTCTAGTGCAAGTATATCGCTTAAGATTTTATGCTCGTTGGGTAGAGTGATAAAAAAACCTCTAAGTGGGATGATGCTAGTTATAAGTTGCATAATTAGCGAGAACCATATTGTCTTTGTGACCAAGTTTTTTGTCGCAATCATCCGGGTATATACAGATACATATATTTTTATATTTTATTACATTGTCTTCTCTTGTCGATTACCGATCATTGAATTATAATCAATCGGAAGTGGAGGGGAATTGTCCTTCAATTGTATTGAAAATGCTTGTCGCAGTATCGTAAACAATCTCCATTAAATTAAGCACTCCTTCTAACTGTATATTATCTTCGGTAAAACCAATGCGAATTATACTAAGATCAATATGGGGATGTGGTTTTTGAAAGCCACAATAGTTGAGCCGGAGTGTCTCGTTTGACACTGGTTTGTTTTGATAAAAGTCACGGTGTAGTATAAATTCCAATACTTTGCCCAACGTGTAATCTTCGCCCTGAAGAATTATATCAAACGAGTTTGGAATGGTAGTTGACGACTTAGAGACGACGCCTTCTTCTTTTACTTTCTCTCTGAACTTTGCAAGTTTGTTTTTCATGACATCGGTCGCTTTTTTCACAATGTCAATCGGCTCGAATTGTCCGACAGATTCGATGACGAAATCAAACGAGTCTGGCTTCGTAATGCGTTTTGCCTCTAACAATCGCCAATCCTTCTCAGCGTAGGCAATATCATCAGGGCTCTTATTACTTGTCTTCATATCATTCAAGAGTATGCTCCACATTTTTTCGATTCCTTCTTTATCTGGTGTTGCCGCATAGGCACACGTTGAGACTACGTTGAACGCACCGTCTTGCTTTGCGGTGCCAATGTCAAACTTCAATTCCATTTTGATATGTTCTCCTGGAATCGTATCGGATATTTTGGGTCGTAACCTGACGATGTCAATGAAATCGCCCGTAATTTTATCTTTCGGAAATAGCAGTTCGACATTTGGCGCTTGTGGTTCCGAACCGGCGTTAGCGTCAGCAGCACCTTTGTTGGTAACGCTAGGAATGTGTATGATTTTAAAGTCGCCGGTGGTTGCGTAGATTACTTCTTTAGTATCATTGTGAACATTTAATTCTACAACGTATTCATGTAATGGAAACTCCATGTCATTGATATGAATAGGAATACAACTGATTCTTTGTTTGATGAGCTCGTTATTCATGCGCGTTGTATTTATCTCGATGGTCGCAAGGTTTTCCTCGTATGGCGCAGTTCGGAAGACAAAGCATTCAATTTCAGACAGGATTATGCGTCTCACCGCATTTGCAATGCTTACATTTGTGTTCTCAAGAGTGAAACGTAAGAATTGGTCATCTTCGGTCAAATCGCTCACTAGTGGCTCCATACTTTCTTATAATAGTAAGAAACATAATTAAATCAATTTTATCAAAATTAGTTTAAACCGACAAATCTAAAAATAAGCAGAATATAATGAGTTCGATTTTTTACTACAGCAACTATTGTGATAAATGTAAGAGCCTTTTGCAAATAATTTCACAATCAGATGTGAAGAATGAAATGCATTTCATTGCACTCGATGACCGTACGAAGAAGCCGAACGGGGCAACTTATGTGGTGCTATCGAATGGGCAAGAAATATTGTTGCCACCCACTATTACCAAAGTTCCGGCTTTGCTCCTGCTCAATCGCGGACATCGCGTGTTGTTTGGTTCTGAGATAATCGATCATTTAAGACCTAAACAAGAAGTGTCGCAAAAGACTGCGACAGAGAACAACGGTGAGCCTGACGCGTTCGCTCTTGGGACAAATGGATACGGCGTTGCGTCAGATAACTTCAGTTTTTTGGATCAAAACTCGGATGATCTATCTGCCAAGGGAAATGGTGGTATGCGACAACAACATCATTACGTTGGTATAGGAGAGAGTTCTGACATTGAGACACCGCCGGACACCTACAGTGCCGACACGATTGGGTCAGTTTCTATGGAGCAACTTCAGCAAAAGCGCAATAGCGAGGTGAATTAGTAACCGGGAGGAAAGATAAAATAATGTAAAATGAATATTATTTTGTAATAGTTTAAAAAAAATAAACTAACTAATGTATTATGGATCAAAGGCAAATTCTAACGGCATTTAACGACCATTTTATGGAGTTTGTCGACGATGTTCAATTAGTGTTTCCCGAGAACAACGATATCGCGACGGTGAAAACGTCGCTCGAGACATTTCGTAAGGCAAATCCACGACTAATGTTGTTAGCATTCAAAGATTACGTCATTGGGCGGTATCGCAGTGAAATTGCTTCTGGAAATCTCAGTTTTTTCATTGACAAGGATTATAAACAAGATGTCACAGGTGTTGGCAGCGCCAAATTGATTTTGGAAAAAATCGATTGTCTTCGCGAACCTATCAGAAACATGAAGGATGAAGACCAGAAGAAGGTAATCAAGTATATGCAGAACTTGATTAAATTATCGGACATGTACAATTAAATGTACAATTAAATGTACAATCAAATGTAAACTTTGCAATAGTGATTATTTTTAAATATAATAGAAATAGTATGATTTAAAAATAAACAGATGAAACAAACTATGTCGTCTGAGCCAAAAGAAAACGCTCAGAAAGGAGACACTTCTGAAAATGATTTTGGTAAGATAATTACCGATTTCGTGAAAGATATGTTAATCACGTTTCCAGAGTTGGTATCTTCGTTAGACAATAATTTGTTGTTAATTTTTAGAGGGGAGAATGTGACAACCGGATGTATCTCTGTTGTGAAAACACATTGCGAAGCTGTGTATCCTGAACGGTTCTTCGACATTCTCTATCAGAACGAAAAAATATTTGAACAAGATGACCCTCTATTTCTGTTACCAGGCATTGACTTCACACCTTTATGGAAAGAGAATATAAGTGACACCACTCGCGAGACAATCTGGAAGTATTTGCAGCTGGTTCTTTTTTCGGTGGTGTCGAACATCTCTGACAGCAGTTCGTTTGGCGATACAGCGAAACTTTTCGAAGCAATCGACGAAGAAAAGTTCAAGGCAAAATTAGAAGAGACTATTTCGCAGATGCAGACCTGTTTTGATGCGAGCAGTTCGAGCGGCTTCGACCCATCGGGAATCAATCTGGATGATCTCCCCGATCCAGAATCGTTGCACGAACATGTGACCGGTATGATGGGTGGAAAATTAGGCAGCCTCGCGCGCGAGATCGCGGAGGAAACAGCAACAGAGTTCCAGGTCGATATGGAGGACGAGTCATCGGTGGGTGACGTATTCCAGAAACTCATGCAGGAGCCTACCAAACTTATGGGATTGGTCCAGAAAGTTGGTGGGAAGCTTGATGAGAAAATCAAGGCAGGAGAACTGAAAGAGAGCGAACTGTTGGCCGAGGCAGGAGACATTATGGAAAAAATGAAGGATATGCCCGGGATGGCAAATCTTCAAAGTATGTTTGGTGGAGGAGGAGGAGGAGGAAAAATGAATGTTGGTGCGATGCAATCCCAAATGGAACGCAATATGAAGTCAGCAAAACAACGCGAACGAATGAAGGAGAAGGCGTCCCAAAAAAACACTCATGCGAATACTAACGAAATGACTGCGATCGAGATGGAGGAGGCGATGTTGGCAGCAAACGACGCGATAAAGTCGCTTTTGCGTTCAGAAGGTATAAGCGAGGAAGGTATTGAACAAATGGTGTTCTCTACGGGCGAATCTTACAGTAAATCGCGCCCTTCCGACGCACCAAATGCGTCACCGGAACAAGGTGTGACAGGCGCATCAATCGCACCAGCGGAAACGAACACGTCCGTTCCCATTAAAAAGAAGAAGAAGAAGAAGAAAAAGGGGAAGGGTGTGAAATAAAAAATCCCTTCATCATATATAATGTCCACGTTCTGGTTAGAAGACCCGGCAGTATTAATGAAACAAAATGAAATAACACATATTTGGCCTTCGCGTTCGACAAATATGAATGGTAACTTAAATGCGGTAACCAGACTCACGATCGTTTTGACATTAGTTGCATATGCCGTTACCAAGAAGGCAACTGTGGCGATTTCCGGCGTATTAACAATAGCAGCGATTATTGTTTTATATTACATCAAAAAGACCAGTATGATGGAGAGATTGCGTGCGGTGGTTCAAAGCGAAGGATTCGAGAATTCAAGCTACATTAAGGGAGTCGGTGGGAGCAGCATTGGAACCGAACCAACGCCAAAAAACCCGTTGATGAACGTGATGCTTCATGAAATCCATGAAGATCCTGATCGTAAACCGGCGGCACCGTCGTTCAATCCTCAGGTAGAAGATAAGATTAACGAGGCGACAAAAGATTTTGTTGCCGGAAACTTTGACGACCCGGACATTCGCTCAAAACTGTTTGATGATTTAGGAGATAGTTTTACTTTTGACAGGTCGATGCGGGCGTGGCATCCCACTGCAAATACGCAAATACCCAATGATCAAAAGGGGTTTGCTGATTTCTGCTATGGTAATATGGTGTCTTGTAAGGATGGGCATGAAACAGCGTGCGCGAAATCTGTGCCGCATCGTTGGATGAACAACTAACTCAACATAATTTGCTTTATATGTAAGTGTCTTCAATGTTCAGGTTATTTGTAAATAAAAATATATAAAACCTATATATATATATCGATGTCCTCAGTATACGATTACACTTTCCACAAATCTTCGAGGATTGGACAAGATGAATGTGACAAGAGTCAGGACAACGTTCAGAATATGGCATCGTCTACTTATATGCTGGATAGATTCATTCCGACGTCGCCCACATCGAACTTTGTAGAGTTCGCAACGAGCCAATTGAATATGAACTTTAAGGGTGGTTATCAGGTCGACGCTGGTGGATCGAACATCGATACCAATACTGCGTTATTCCATGGTGAGTTGTCCAAACCTAAGTGTAAAATTAGTCTAATCGAGCGTCCATTTGCGACGGTTCCTTATCTTGGTCGCGGAAAGAGGAATATTGTGGCCGAGTCACAGATACTGCAAGGAAACAACCAGGTGAACCGGAAAAGCGTAAACCCGTCGAGCGAGGTTTGTTACCTAGGTTACAGTCAGACTCCTTTAGTGCCTTCACTCAAGTCGTCCATATCGAATCCGGCCAACCTTGTGGAGGGCGTGGCCGACAAGACTTGGGTTCGTGGAGGCATTGCTTCGAGGGAATACGTCCGGACAAACGATTACGTCAACAATACCAATTAGATACAGAAAAAAACTTAAAATAAAACCATTAATACTTAATATCATGTATACTGATGATTTTATTTGCACTTACAAACAACACGATGATGAAAATCAGGAGGCCGTATACAGAACACAATTTCTACAGGCATTCAATCTCCAAACGTGGGATGATGTAATGGTTGAAGAGAGAATGACAAGACTTTACAATACCCTGAAAAAAATGGATGATATAATTCTCATTATTGAGACGGCGAAAAAAAACAAGGAATTAGAGATGCTTATATTATTTAGCGGAGCAGATGATGCGACTATATTCAAGATGCTTTTCAAATTTGAATTGTTCGATATGACCCACAGATGTATTTGTGACGCAAATGCCAGCGGGAAGATTGATGAACTCCATAAACAATGTCTTCTTGATAAACTTCAGAGTCATTGATTTAGAAAATCGTGACAGAAAACGAATACGAAACTAATTAATACATTACTTTTCGTCTGAATTATTATAGTGTAATATTATACAGATGTCTTCGACAAGAAATAAGAATACGCCAGGAAACTATGCTATGGAACAGAGTGAAAACAGTAGAAACGAAGAATATAAAAAATACGCTCATTCGCAACATGGAATGGCTTACCGAAACGAGACACCGGCGGTTGGTGTTCTCCATGGACAAATGCCGCGCGATACACTTTCGGGGAATCCGATTGAGATTGAATCGATGCTGTTCGGTATTAACTCGACCAATCTGGTGAATCCACAGAAACCACCAACACCGAAACTCAAGACGCTTCCCGAGCGTAAATTCTTTGAGCGACCAACGTTGATAATGCCCCAGCCGTTGGTTGTGGAAGCAAATCAGAGACCGCTTCCTATGGCATAAGTGGAACGATTCGTCATTATCGAAAACGTAATAAAAACAATCTGTTAATACGATTATAGGATAATGTCGGAAACCAAAGGTGCCAAAATATTCAAGACTAAATGCTCGCAATGTCATACGATTGAAGCGGGTGGTGAGCACAAACAAGGACCGAACCTTTTTGGTCTCATCGGAAGAGTTGCGGGAACCACTCCTGGATACTCGTATTCCAAAGCGAATATTGAATCCAATGTCTTGTGGGGCGAAGATACGCTCTTTGATTATTTACTTGCCCCCAAAAAATATATCAAAGGAACCAAGATGATATTCGCCGGTATTAAAAAAAAAACAGAGAGAAAAGATTTGATTGCGTATATTACGACATTTCAATAATTTCAATATTTCAGAAGCTTACTCGCGGATTCGAACCACGGACCTTTGCATTACAAGTGCAATGCTCTACCTACTGAGCTAAGTGAGCGGGAAATCTTTTATGAGTATACTTTATCAATACTTAAGATATTCACATTTTAAACGCATAAACGAGTTTAGCGGATAAGTTAGGATTAATTATTTCGTTTGGTGAAGTCTTTTTTATTTCAATTAATATTTCTTCGACAGCTTTATTTACTAGTTCTTTTAATTTACTTTCAACTACACGTGGATTTTTTTATTACAATGCGTTGTATAATGAGATTTTTGGTTAAACTCTTTTCCGCAATTTTTGCACGCATATTAACTTATTTTTAGTTATATATATATTTCCGATAATCCCTATTTTCATTATATTATTAGTATTTCATTATTAGTATTTCATTATATTTTATGAAATATGCCGCGTTCTTACGTTAATGTGGCTTCTTATATTCTTTGAAATTTTCAATTACCTTATTAATATTTTCCCTTTTTTCTAATTGCAATTTTATTATTTCATTACATTCACTTATTACACTAGACTGTTTCTTACTTGGTTAAAGTTCTCTGCATCATATTGAAAGATTCAGACCTTTTTAATTGACATCATTAATTATTTTTAATAACTCAGAATTAAAATGTCCATGACTAATTGTAGTTTTATCTAACTTTATCAAATAATTGTAAGTTTCTTTGTATTTGTTATAAAGCATTGATTTATCATTTATAATGGGTTCAATATCTTGTATATTGTTATAAAACATAGGATAATCAGGACCTAAATATTCTTCAACAGAATGTAATCTAGTAACAAAAGCGGGTATATTGGATTGCATACATTCTAAGATAGAATTATTTGCGCTAGCATTCCATAAAGGTATAATTAAAATATTATTCAATAATAACTCGTCGTACTCTTCAAGTGTTTTGGTATAATAACAATTTACATTGTTCACCGGATGTATCTTTAAGAATTCACATTCTCTTTGCAATAGGTTAATATTTACAAGTTTGTCCTTCGCGCCAGATAACCACATTTTTTCATACGAGGAATTGATAATATAAATATCAGATACTCTTCTATACTGCTTGCCAAGTTGAATGATTTTATAATTATCTTTATTCATAAAATTATGTAAATCAAATTGATTATGTATTTTTGTAATAGGATGTTTCAATGAATACACAGAAACAGAAGAATTAATTTTTTTCAATCTCTCTTCTACATGATTTTTGGATTCTGATGATAAAGTTATAATGCCTTTACAATTTATTAAAGATGGATATAAATTCCTGAATATTCCATCTAATGTTTCGTAAGTTCTATAAAACTTAGGAAGTTTGTCACAATAGTGTATCACACCATACCAAGGTCTACTGGGATTTTTATTTCGTTTGTTCCATATGAAGTATTCTTCCATACAATCTATCAAATCAAAATCACTTATAGAATAATCATTCACAATAACATTGTTTAATTTTAAGCTATCTATTACAGATTTCCAACCATATCTGTGGTGAAATCCTTGAGAATAATTAGTCTGTAAAGTTAGTGTTTTTATGTATCTCATAGAAATTTTATTTTCTGCTATCCAAAAATTATGACCGCCTAGAGGAGATAAACTGTATTGAGATTCTTGTGAAAAGTTAGTAGCAACATCCCTAGTAGCTACATTTCCAATGTTAAAATCAAGTAAAGATTTTGAAAAATAAACATCTTCTGGAACAAAATTGCTATTAGTTAAAGCCATATACCTTTTTGTGCTTTCACCTAATACTAAATCGGAAACATTAACGGTTTTGATACATTCTATCATTTTTTTCCTGCTTCTCAATGAAAATCCTCCATTACCAACCCCATGAGAATTATCATCTTGTTTTATTGGCCAAGGAGCACCAATATAATCATATTTTAAAAACTCATCAATATTATTTCTAAACAGCATTGTGTCTTCTTGATATAATAAAATCTTTTCACCTTTTATTTTATCCCAAAAGTCTGTTGTTGTTAATAACTCACTATATTCAGACGGTGTTAAATTCTTTATATCTAATTTTAAAATATTAATTTTTGATGATGTATTAACACAAATGTCATCACAAATTTCTTTAATAAAATCGTAGTTATTAATACCACAAACAACGCTATGATTCCAATTAGGTAATTTTATAATAGTATTTCTTATTAAAAATTCTAGATTAGGCATAGGTCTGAATTCTATTAGTAAAGTTTCATTTGAAATTTTTTCATCACCAAAATGATCTATTATAATATTTCTAATAATTTTTGTTTGATTGAAACATTTATACCTATGTAATGACTTCAGATCGTTATTATCATGATAATTAAAATCTGTAAATTTTCTTTTCAAATCTTTAATAAAGTTAGAAAATGCTAATTTCTCCTCTTCTTTTCTTCGTAATTGAGTTAGATTATCTAGCTCCTCATGCTGTTTTCTTTTACCAAACATCATATGATGTCTATTATCCTCTTTTCTTATTTTTCTTCTATTGCTAAACAACATAATATATTATGTATGATATATTTTAATCGATTACATAACTATTAATCAATCTATCGATAAGCAAATTATTATCTATCATCGACTTTGAGAAATATACATCTTGTGACCCAGGGGCTACGGATATAACCACTTTTGAAAGGCTTTATTTTATCGATGCATTCTATCATTATTGACTTTGACCGTAGAGAAAACCCGCAGTTTCCTATTCCATTCTTATTAAGACCGCGGGGATTTTCCATGGTGCTCCTGTATAATCGTATTTCAAGAAAGGAGATATATTTCCGTTATAAGAAGTTTTTCGCCAACAAATCTATTCCAAAAATCCTTTGTCATTAACAGTTCGCTATATGAATTATATTAAGCTCTATTATTCCTTTAAAACCAGCTACAATATCCTTTTTATTTGTACTGATATACATCGATTTACGCTGTTGTAGTCTCTCTTCGGGTTCTCAAAATGATGTGGTAAGATACTTTGAACTAATGTGTCGCACTTGCGATAAGACGATCTTTCTTGAATTATTAAATGTATTGATACAATTACATAATTTTTCTCTCTTGACATGTATATATGGCTTTCACGAGATATCATGATGAACCCTGTAGAATGGAAAAGCAGCTCCAGGAATTAACCGGACCTGGTCGGTATATCCTCAACGTACCTGGTCAGGGCAAGAGTCCTCATTTCATGGACGACCCGCACATACGTATGCAAAAATGGGGTGCTAATCTTATGAAGAACAGTATAAATTTGGAGAGCGATTTGCGTGGACTTACAAGAAAAGGAAACAGGGACATTGTCGACCAAAATCAGCACACATTAAACTCGGCAGAAACAAAGAAGCTTAATTATCCGGTATCTACTGCTTGTACGGATCAATCGCGAGCCACACATCCGGCGTGGACGTACAAGGATTTAGAGCAGACAAAATGGGATTATACCCACCTTGACCCGCAAGAGAATACCTGTCTTCCATTTCAAAACAACTTAAGCACGCGAATGTTAGAAAGAGATCACTTCGTTGCAAAATCTCCTAATGTGACTAATCATTAGACAAATGAGTTTATGTGAGAAATAAGACAAATGTTACTGATAATATAATATATTATTGTATATATAATGGCTCAACTTGCAATACCTCTTTTGGCGTTGGGCGGATTTTATGTCATTGCCAACAACCATAATAAAGAAAACGATGATGAGAATGAAAAGAAAATCACGAACGAGGGGTTTGTGAACAAGCAATCCATCAATTATCCCATAGTCGAACCGGTAAACAAAAGCGATGTAAACTTTTGTCCTAGTTCGCAGACGAGCGATAAATTTTTCGATCACCGCGTTTCGGAAACGGTTTCGCGCAACAATCCGAAAGAGTCAGTCGGTACTGGAAAAGTTCCACAAATGTCATTAACAGGAACTCCAATAACAAACAAGGACTTTAAACACAACAATATGGTTCCATTTTATAGTGGAAAGAGTAACGGAGCATCTATATCTTCAGACGTGGCCGAGATGAGACTGGACAATATGCAGGGCGGTGGCTCGCAAGCATTCAAGAAAAAGGAGCAGGCGCCATTATTCAAACCCCAAACTAATTTGCAGCACGCGAACGGCGCACCCAATATGAGCGACTTTCTTCAGTCGCGTGTAAATCCGAGTATGCGGATGGCAAACATCAAGCCTTGGGAAGAGGAGCGAGTTGCTCCGGGTCTAGGAAAAGGATACAACACAGAGGGTGGTGTTGGCTTCAACAGCGGCATGGAGGCAAGAGAATCATGGCAACCCAAGACAGTCGACGAACTACGCGTGGCATCGAACCCCAAACAAAGTTACGGATTATCTGGTCACGAAGGTCCTGCCAATTCGATGGTGAAAGAGGCGGGAAATAGGCAAACCCAAGGGCGGGTAGAAAAGTATAGCCAAGACACATATTACACGGTTGGGCCTAGTCGTTGGAATACGACGACAGGTGTAGAAAAGGCGCCGACCGCGCGAGGTATTGAGGTCATGCGCGACCTGAATCGTCCGGAAACATCAGAAGAGTACTACGGTGGTGGCGCGATTCAAGACGGACAGGCAGGATACACGAAGGGACAATATCAAATATCGCGCAGACCCGAACTGAAACCAACCAGCGTGACCAATATATCGGCGGCCGGTAAGCGGGGTGCTGGGCACAATGACTATGGAGTGTCTGGATTCGCGCCTTTGCCGACAAACCGTTCTACCATGAAACAACCAGAGACATTCGGTGGTGTTCATGGATTGGCGCGGGCGGCAATTGCTCCGCTTCTCGACGTGCTGCGTCCGTCGAGAAAAGAAAATGTGATTGGTAACATTAGGACAAATGGTAACGCAGGAACTTCCGTGTCTAATGTTCGTGTTTACAATCCAGGAGATCGAACGAAGACTACGCTGAGGGAGACCACCGAAGGGGCGGTTGATTGTAACTACTTGAATTATCAGGGCCGGTCCACAGAAGGTTATTCTGTTTCCGAGCATCAGCCAACCGATGTCCAGCGCGATACAACTAACGTTCACTATACAGGAACCGCGGGACCCAGCATACAGAAGGCGAATCAGACGTACGACGCTGCGTATCGCCAACGTAACAACGAAAACAAAACACACGAGAATCGTCCAAATCAAGGTGGAACGCAAATGTTCAACCAACAAGAGAATATAAGGATTGGTCGTGTCGATGCCGACAGGAACAATAATCGTATGTATGTACCAAGCGTAGCGACATCGGTTATCCCGTCGGTCCAGACTCTAGGAGCCACAAAGGTTCCTCAAGGTTATGATAGCACATTTGACAACGACCGAATGAATCCGGATATTCTCACTGCGTTCAAACAAAACCCTTATACGCAATCTTTACAGAGCGTCGCGTAGGTAGGTTTGTGTAACTAGATATATGTATAACGCATGCGTGTTATCTATAAATCATATGTGTATATTCCATCTACTAATATATTCCATCAAATATAATTAAGAACAATCCAGAAACTCTTATTACATGACAATTTCTATACACAGCGATATTTACAAGAAGGTAAACTTTTTTTTGAAAACAAAGAAAATTCCAAATATTATTTTTCACGGCCCCCACGGTGGTGGTAAGCGCACCCTGGTAAATGACTTCATCAAGAATATATACGAGAACGACAATGAAATGATGAAATCATACGTGATGAATGTTAATTGTGCGCATGGTAAGGGTATCAAGTTTGTAAGAGAGGAGCTTAAATTTTTTGCAAAAACTCACATAAATTTAAAGGGGAAGGGACATTTCAAAACGATACTCTTGACGAACGCCGATAAATTGACGATTGACGCACAATCGGCACTGAGACGATGTATCGAACTTTTTAGCCATACTACTAGATTTTTCATCATTGTAGAAAATCACCACAAGTTGTTGAGACCGATAATCTCTCGTTTCTGCGAAATTTATGTTCCGCTCCCGGAGATAGATGGGAAACTTGTAAATTTACACGATTATACAAATCAAAAATGTTTTGAACTGGACTCTAAAGAATCTAACCGGAAAAATTGGTTGAAAAAGTTCATCAATGGCTTAAATAACAACAATTATAGTGAACTCGTTCAAACCGCGACACGTTTATACGAAAAGGGTTATACCGGACTGGACATCTTGTACTATTTGGAAAAGTCAAGCATTGATAACGAGAGAAAATACCATCTACTACTTACATTCCATAAGGTTAAGCGAGAGTTTAGAAGCGAAAAACTTCTAATATTGTTCATGTTGAACTTCATTCTTTTTCGTTCTGAAACTCATTTAGAAAATATTTCATTTATGTAAATGGATGATTATTCGATGTCCAGTTTGGGTGAGTCCAAAAATGAGTGGTGTGCTCGTTTAGTAAACATACTAACACCGGCACTAATAGACGGCCTCAAGTCGATTTTTAAGGAGGCTTTAGAACTTTGTGAAGAGAACGATGAGAACGATAAGTATTTGATGACATTCCAAACATTTCTCTCTAGAATCCCCAAGTGGAATGATTCTATCATTGGCGAAGAACGTGTGAGGATTGAGAAGTTTACTAAGTGTGGTTACCTTGAAGAATTGATAACATGTGTTCACGTCGTTCAGTTGAAGGCACTTACGTGTGTTCGCGTTGGACAAAAGCAAAAGAAGATTGACATTGATATTCCTTCTGCTGACAATTTCATACACAAAGTATATATCAATGTCGCTCGAAAGCTATATACCAATGTATACCTTTTCGAAGTCGAACTTCCACCATTGGACCTTCAGAAGAACAACAGACAACTAGAATTGTTTGCCCAAGAGAGTATATTGAATACGATACGAGATACTATGCCGGTGGAAAACATCCTGAGAGCATATATGGATGAAACAGAAGAGGATGAAATCGATATTAAGGAGGAAATTGTCGAGGAACCGATCGAGGAAACGGTGCAGGTCCAGGAAGCCTCGTCGCCGGCAAGCCAGCCTCCGTCACCGGTGGAGGAAGCACCGATAAACCAAGCACCGATAAACCAAGCACCGATAAACCAAGCACCGATAAACCAAGTGCCGATAAACCAAGTGCCGATAAATCAAGCACCGATAAATCAAGCACCGATAAATCGAGAACTTAATAATGAGATTGCACCGGAACCAAACAACGAAAACATATCATTTTCGAATACGGATATGGCGTTGGACACTTTAGGAAATGAAACGCCCATCTCCGCACCGAAGGATATCGAGCGGTTGGAAAAAATAGCATTAGATGCCGCGCAGAAACGACGAGAGGATGATGCGTATGATGATGACGACGAGAATGAAGAAGAAAGAATTACCATCGGAGACAACATCAATATTGAAACACTTGATATCAATGATATGAACAACACCGACACAAGACCACCAATTGTTTTAGATGGGATAGAAATTCTAAGCTAATGCGTTGAAATATAGAAGGGAATTTTAACACGATAATTTAATGAATAATAATTTTACTGTTGCAGGTCTTGTCTCGTTCGTATATATTGTGATGAAGTTCCTTGAAATGAGATTTGTGACAAAGGAGACAAAACCGGTAAAGGAAATTACACGCGATACCATTGTTGTATATATTAGTTCTTTATTGACTTTATTCGCGATTGAACAAGTTGAATCGTCTGACATCGGAAAACAGACAGGAGCTGGTGTTTTTGTGGGCCAACCAGAGTTTTAGTCCCGGTAAATATTTTTTGTATTTGTATAGATGTATATGGCAACTGAAAACGAAATTCTGAATTTCTATCATACTGCCCTTAGAAATGTTGGGCTTTACACATCTATATCGTTTGCGTTATTGGCTTCAAGCAGATTTTATAGAGGGAAAAACAAGGCATATAATGTTATGTTTCTTCTATTTAGTTTATCTATATTATTTTGTGCTATTTCGCTATGCAAATACTTAATTGATGATCTGAAATCGATGAAAGAAAAATTGGACGAGACAAAGTATTTGAGCAAATGGCAAACAATCCCCCAAGCAATCTTATATATTGATATTGCGATAGGATGTATTATTACATTTACTTTGGTGAAAGAATTGTACAAAAAATGAGTTAAGTTATGGAAACGTCTGGATCATTAAACATGCCATTATTAACTGAAATGTCATTCTTTACAAATATATGTCATTGTTTATTTATCAATTATAATTCATCGTATTACTTTCTAGAAAGTTTTTTTTTAATTTAATAATTTGTTGACTTGTTAAATTATGTATTTTACAACCGGTCCCACCACAACATACGTTTGATATAGTCATTTTATATATTGCCCTTCTTAAAAATCTATCACATATTTTTTTTGTTTCAAAATGAATAAAATTGTCATTAGAATTATTTTTTTCATCAAAATTATAATTATTATAATTATTATTATTATTATTATTTTCAATTTTAATTACGCATTTATTTAAATCTATAGAGCCACGGCATAATGGACATTTATTATTTAATTTGCTTGAAAATAAGTTCTCTATACAAGAATTACAATAACGATGTTGACATTCTAATGTAATTGAATTATTGTTAATATTTATATTTTCGAAACATATGGGACAATTATCCTCTGCTTTATCATTATTAATAAGAGTAGCCATGTGTAAATTAATATTAATATAATTTTTAAATCAATTTATTAATAAAATTCCAAAATATTGATGTCATAGACCAAGACCAATCAAACCAAGCAATTATTGGTGACTGGTAAGTGCATCGATATTCATAATTTTCTGCTTGTTTATTTTCTTTTTAGAAATGTGGTATCGATTGAAAAACTCATTCTGTATTACTTTCGCGGGAACATGTTCGTGGACGGTCCTAGCAATCATCTTATACAATTTAAAATCAGGGTATCTCTCTTCTCCATTGTTCTTATAAAGTATGTTTCGTCCTTTGTCATCAACGCACCAATTGGTCATGATTTCAACAATAGCGGATTTCTTTGTGGTTTTATCGTCGTCTACCAAGAGCATGTCGTAAAGTGCACAACCGAGTCTGCATAAATCAAAACTAAAGTTTGGTTCAACGCGTCTTTTGTTTGAATCAATGTACGGTTCAAAATTGTATTGTGTTGCTGCGTCGCCCTTTGAATGATAAGAGTCGCTACACAAAAGATTGCCGCGAAATTTATAAACTGCTCGTCCATAGTCGATTATTTTATATATTTTACCAAACGTGGGAACCTTGTAATGTCTTCCGTCGTGTTTATAGAAAAGGTATTGCTTGTCAGTTGTGACATACATTATATTGTTTGTATGTAAATCGTTGTGCGTGAGTCCAAAAACCTTTTGATACGTAATTAACATCATGAGAATCTGGGTGACGATGGAACCATACTCTTCGTCGCTGACGTCTCTATTAGTGATGAAGGAGTCCAGTGTTTGCTCACATTTCTCCATAGCAGTCACTTGAATAGGAAACGATTGGATTTTTACAAATACTTCATCTTCCGATGCGGTAGACATTGTTGCGTCTCCATAAGTGGTTTCACTTTGAACCGAGGCTACCTCTGACGTCGAAGTGTTCGATGAACGCGAGGAACATCTCGAATCACTTGACGATACGCTAGTCGACTTTGATGAGTTCTCATTTGTCGTCTCTACGTCCGGCGAATCGTATAACAATGACGCAGAAACATCCAGAACAGAGTCTAAAACTCCCATTCCCGGTGAAAATATACCGTCGAATTGCGAGAGGTCGAGGTCTTGAATATCCGATAGCTCCAGAATGTTATCCTCTTTCATTGTCGATAACTTTATTGGCTCCTTGTAATCGCGCGTATCACGATTCAACAAGTCGTAATGAAAACTATTGTCGAAGCCATATAAAAGTCCGCGATTTTCACGAAAAGGTTTGCAGTCTTGTAAATAATCGATGTCATCGCCGATATTGAATAATAGATCATTTTTAATCCCTAGATAGGAACCATAAAAATCAATGCCATGTACAAACCCAGAATCTTCAAGCATTGTGCTTGCGAGATATGTGAAAAAACTATCAACATATGCGGCATTGTTTGGATCGCGAACCTTTGCGGAACCAATACCATCTTGCGCGAAAGATGGTAGCTTCAAAATATTATTATCTGATAAATCATACTTGGAACACATATATTTAATAGGGTCCATCAGCGGAATCAGTTTGAAGAAAACGTTTTTCTCAGACACATTGCCGGTCCTGCTTTCAAGTTCCACTAAATATTTGTTTTCTGTGTTTTTTTCAAGAACCTTTCTAAGTTTTAATTTGTGATTCAGATTGATGTTCTTAAAATTTGTTTCATTTAGAGTAAAAAACCGTGGGTAAATAGGTATGTAATTTTGTGGAAAACTCATATTCAACAGATGTGTGTTTTCAAAACTCTCAAAGAGTGAACTATTATCATTCTTCTGGTAAGAAAACTCCATAGTTGGTGATGATATAATTTCCCTTAAAATCTAACTCATTAAAATATGCGGAAAAGGTTGTCTAATTATATCTTTGGTCTGTTTACATGACTCTAGAATTAAAGAAGTTTGATATGTCTCGTATCAGCTTCAGACCGGATGAAAATAAGGGTCCAGTCGTGGTACTCATTGGGCGTCGCGATACGGGTAAAAGTTACCTTGTAAGAGACCTCCTTTACCACCACCAAGATATACCTATCGGAACAGTCATATCTGGTACAGAAGCAGGAAACGGATTTTATGGAAGTCACGTCCCTAAATTATTTATTCACGATGAGTACAACACTGCTATTATAGAGAACATATTAAAGCGACAAAAGACCGTATTGAAGCAGGTGAAAAAGGAAATAGAACATTACAAAAAAACTACTATCGACCCTCGCGCATTTTGTATTCTGGACGATTGTTTGTTCGACAACTCGTGGACTAAGGATAAGATGATGCGATTGCTTTTCATGAACGGTCGTCACTGGAAAATAATGCTCATTATCACAATGCAGTATCCATTGGGTATACCACCTAATCTTCGGACAAACATCGACTACGTGTTTATATTGCGCGAACCTTACATCTCAAACAGAAAACGGATCTGGGAGAACTATGCCGGCATGTTCCCTACTTACGACAGTTTCGCACAGGTAATGGACCAGTGTACCGAAAACTTCGAGTGCCTTGTAGTGGATAATAATGCCAAGTCGAACAATCTTCAGGACCAAATATTTTGGTATAAGGCGCAACCACACGGGGACTTCAAGTTGGGATCTAAAGAGTTTTGGGAAATATCAAAGGACCTCAATTCTGACGATGAGGATGATTCTTACGATCCAAACTCAGGAAGAAAGCGCATTCCAAAGATAAATGTCAAGAAGAGTCGATGGTGAGAAATAGCACGTTAAATTTTGGCGGCCACACACTTGTTAGCATTGATAAAGTCTTCCTTATTAATTTTGAATACAAACTCACAATGGTGTGCCTCGGACATTCTGTGTTTGCTACAATAAACATTATCACAACGGCACTTCCCCATTAATATCTCTACATGGTTCACTTTTTTCGAACATTTGGGGTGGGCACACATTTCTTTTGGCATGATGATTACTTACATATAGTGCTATGGATTATATGTAAGTTCAATTTTTTAACTTTTATCTCTTAATTTTCTGCTCGCGATTGCTTGCTTACCGAGTTTGCTATCTCATTGGGACGCATCCGCGGGCTGGGACGCATCCGCGGTTTCGTCAGCCTCATCATCCTCTACAATGTTGACCAATACTTTTTCATTCGTATTCGGTTCACTAGACCCCTTGATTCTGCTGAGTCCATGGTCAGAGTTCTTATGGTCAATCACAACATCTTCGTCCTCAAATAGTTCCCTTCGGACGTCGTCAACAGTGACGTCGTCTACCATATCACTATCCATAGTTTGTACGTTGTTCACGCTCACCAAATTACCATCACCATCCAATGTTTGGGTGAGAACGTTACCACTCTCGAGTGCCTTCTTTTTATTGTCCTCCATCGCCTTCTCCTTCGTTTCGCGCATCCGCTTGTCGAATTCTACCTTGGCATTCTGTTCGTTTGTCTGTTTCTCCTGCATGAGCTGATTGAGTTCGTCTTCCAGATACTCGACGCGCCCCGTCTTATACGCCTCGGGGTGATACGGCATCCACATACCAACCGGACCCACAAATACATCGTGGTTAGGGTCCACTTCGCGAAGCATTTTACAGCGAAGTTCGGCTTCCTCCTGGCTCGGATACGAACCACGAACCTTCAATCCACGAACGCTGGTCTGAAACCCATTTTCACGATTGAACGATTCGTCCAACTTAGTCTCGTTTGAGTCCATAAAGTTCTTGAACTCGTCCTCAAGATTAGTTGCAAACAAATTATCGCGCTCATCCTTACAGAACTCCTCCAAATCTTTGGTGAGATCATCAAATACAAGATTGTACTTGAACGACAGAAAACTCAAGAATTGTGTGTATTTAGACAACGCCTTCGTCATTTCCCATTGTTTTAGAAACTTGTTGAAATTATAGAGTCTGCGATCTGCAAGAATCTTTTCAGGGGAGAGAAATGAAACGCACACGAATTTTTGCCCGGCAACCGCCTTGTCCTCATCAAGAACATCGACATACTTCTTGTTCTCAGAACCATCGATGTCCAACCTACATTCAATCCCTTGTGGCCTTGTCTTCGGTTTTGAAGTATCGTCCATATAGGAATATTAGCAATGATAAACTTTAAGTGTTTTAATTTGAGATATTATTTTTTTCTTATTATTAATTATAAGAATGAGTGTGGTTGATATTGTCAATGATTTCGACCTTGGAGAACTTTTGAAACGCGCCATCAAATACCTTGTTGAGGGCATCATGGTCGCCCTTGCTGCCTTTGCTATCCCGAAGCGGTCGCTCGACCTAGACGAGGTTGCTTTCATCGCGCTCACCGCGGCGGCAACCTTTAGCATTCTTGATACATTTGTCCCGGCAATGGCTGTGGGTGCTCGCTCTGGCGCTGGTTTCGGCATCGGCGCCAACCTTGTCGGTTTCCCCAAAATTGCTTAAAAGTGAAAAAATATGAAATAAACACAATATATATTTGAACACCTGGAACAAATCTATATTGTAGGGATAAACTCCCAATCAAGTTCGTTGCATATTTTACGCCATATTTCGTCTTGTTCGATCCGCTTCTCGCGGTCTTTTAACATGGGGAAAAACGGCAGAAACTCGCGCTGGTCAAGTAGTTCACATAATTTGTATACAGTGTAATAATAGTTTAGGAAGTTCACGCGGTCTTCGGGGCAGTATTTCGCATAGGGTCCTTGAATTTCCATAAACAGGTTGCATAGGGTGTCTTCGAGTTCCGGACTCATAATAGGTGGCTTGATTCCCAGCTTATCCTTGATAAATGGAATGTGCTCATAATATTTATTATAACCAAGACGCTTTAGAATCTCTTTCGCTCGCTTGTTGGTTATTTGGTCAAGACTGATTCGTTCTTTTTTAATTTGTAACTTTATATTTTCAAGCACTTCGTCGGGAATTTGCGTGGTCTCCTTGGCTTGGAACTGCGCGATCACCTCTCTGAAATGATTGATTCTTTTGTACGCGTAAAAGCATACTTCCTTAGGAGGTTCCTTGTACGAGGGTTTTTCGTTTTCCACGAGGTATTGTATGGTCGACGAACAATTGTTGCACACAAGCTGACCCTCGTGAACAATCGGTATCATCTCGCCATCATGACAAACCTCACAAATGTCCGTCTGAACCACATAGTTACCTATGTCCATAAATGTGTCGTCGATGTTTGAAAGAAACTTCTTGACATTGCTATGCACCTTCTCATCCTGCCTCCCATTTATCGTCTCAGTGTTGAAAAACTTATTGAGAACTGTTCTTTTATTGGTTCCCTCCGAAACCTTGATTTTGTTCTCAAAATAACCGAATATCAACTCTGAGTTGTTTAGCAAATAGTTGTTCTCGCGCTCTTTAATTTCTCGAATTGTCTTTTTTATTTCGTCGAGTCGGTCTTTTATTTCTAATTTATCTTCGATTGACGTGTTGTTTCGAAGTAGCTTTTGGCGAAGTGACCCTTGCTCTTTACGGAGCGCAGGTATGTTTTTCTCTTTTTCTTGTCGCAGTTCGTCGATTATTTCTTGATGTTTGCCGTCAAGTGTAGTGATAGAGTTGTTTTCGACCAGTATTTTTCTTGTATTTTTCTGTTTAAATTTAGGCATACTAACAATACCTTTTTATTAATGTTTAATTGAATATAGTTCGAGTTATTGTTTTCTTGGTTTTAATTTAATGGATACAGTTTGCATCAACGCTCCAGAAAATTTGGAAGTGGATTGTATCAAACTACAGAAGATGGCTTTTATTTTCAACGCAGTACAGTCGGGTTGGAAGGTATCGATGAAAGACGACACATACGTCTTCACGAAGAAGCATCAGGGAAAGAAAGAAATATATCTTGATACCTACGTAAAATCGTTTATTGAGAAAAACATGGACATCAACAAAATCAAGAGTAGCGTCGATAATTAATTTCAACAATCAACAATCAATAATCAACAATTAATCTTTAATTAATTTTATCCGTGATTTTTTTTTCTTTAGCAATATTATAACAATGGGAGGTGGATTAATGCAACTCGTAGCCTACGGCGCACAGGACGTTTACCTTACCGGCAACCCGCAGATTACCTTCTGGAAGGTGACCTACCGTCGCCACACCAACTTCGCGATGGAGTCGATCGAGCAGACCTTCAACGGCCAGGCCGATTTCGGTCGCCGTGTCACCTGCACCATCAGCCGCAACGGCGACCTCGCGTACCGCACCTACCTTCAGGTCACTCTTCCGGAGATTGGCCAGGGTAGCGATGGTACGGATGTCTACGCGCGCTGGCTCGATTTCCCGGGTGAGCAGATGATCTCGCAGGTCGAGGTTGAGATTGGTGGCCAGCGCATCGACCGTCAGTACGGCGACTGGATGCACATCTGGAACCAGCTGACCCTCTCCAAGGAGCAGGAGCGCGGCTACTACAAGATGGTCGGCAACACCACCCAGCTGACCTACATCACCGACCCGGATTTTGCCTCGGTTGATGGCCCGTGTGCCGGCGGCAGCGCTCCGAAAAATGTGTGCGCCCCGCGCAATGCCCTCCCAGAGACGACCCTCTACGTGCCGCTCCAGTTCTGGTACTGCCGCAACCCGGGTCTTGCCCTTCCGCTCATTGCCCTCCAGTACCACGAGGTGAAGATCAACCTCGACCTTCGCCCGATCGACGAGTGCCTCTGGGCCGTGAATAGTTTGGCGGGTACCAGCCCTAAGAGTGCGGCATCCTACCAGCAGTCGCTTGTTGCCGCCTCGCTCTACGTCGACTACGTCTTCCTTGACACCGACGAGCGCCGCCGCATGGCGCAGAACCCGCACGAGTACCTCATCGAGCAGCTCCAGTTCACTGGCGATGAGTCGATCGGTTCGTCCTCGAACAAGATCAAGCTCAACTTCAACCACCCGTGCAAGGAGCTCGTCTTCGTCGTCCAGCCGGACGCCAACGTCGACTACTGCGGCTCCCTTGAGAAAGACGACCTACTCAACAAGGCCCTTGGTGCTCAGCCGTTCAACTACACTGATGCTGTCGATGCTCTCCCGAACGCTGTCCACGCGTTCGGTGATGGCGATAAGATTGGGACGAACAGTTTCATTAATGCGACTGGTCTCTTCGCGGATGATGAGGCCGGCGAAGTCGGCGCGAGTGAGGGCAAAGGCTCGGACCTCTCGGACGCGGGCACCTTCGTGCTTGCCGAGACCGCACTTGACATGCACTGCTGGGGCGAGAACCCGGTCGTCACCGCCAAGCTTCAGCTCAACGGCCAGGACCGCTTCTCGGAGCGTGAGGGCACCTACTTCGACCTCGTCCAGCCTTACCAGTTCCACACCCGCGCCCCGGACACCGGCATCAACGTCTACTCGTTCGCGCTTCGCCCGGAGGAGCACCAGCCGTCGGGCACCTGCAACTTCTCGCGCATCGACAACGCGACTCTTCAGCTCGTCGTCTCGAACTCCACCGTCAGCAGTACAGACACCGCTAAGGTCCGTGTCTACGCCACCAACTACAACGTCCTTCGTGTCATGTCGGGAATGGGCGGACTTGCGTATTCGAACTAAGTAATAGATGAACTTTACAACTTATTAATATAGTTGTTCATTAATCACATTTCTAGAATCATATTTTTTCATCAAAAATATGATATTCTGATACAACTTAAACATACACACTTATATACAAGCATATGCAAATCTTCATCAAGACGCTCACCGGAAAGACTATCACGCTCGATGTCGAGGCATCCGATACCATTGAAAATGTGAAACAGAAGGTTCAAGACAAGGAGGGTATTCCGCCGGACCAACAGCGCCTAATTTTTGCGGGAAAACAGCTTGAGGACGGAAGGACGCTTTCGGACTATAATATCCAAAAGGAGGCAACGCTTCACCTCGTCCTTCGTCTTCGTTAATAATAATTTTAGTCTGTCTCATAATAACGATATATCATATAGTTATTATGACCTTCATTACGGGTTCCGTGACCGTAATTTCATAGCGGTATCTTATGAAAAGGAGAGAAAATAATGAGAATATTCAACACCTCAGGTTATTTTGTGTCGTCACCAAAAATCGCATGATTCGGATTCGGATTCGGTATGGTCTCGTGTAAATATGCTGGTGGCATATTTCTTGAATGTTTCCTAGGAAAAAAATCGACAACATCATCTTCATAAAATCCATTATAATAAGGTTTGTCACAAGATTTGAACGCAGGCATTGAAGACAACAATGATGTCGTGCCACCAATCGTAATACCGCCAAGCAAATACGCAATAAAGTTACGCGCTTCCATTAATATTAAACAAGTTAAATATTTTTTTAAACTCTTTAAACAACTAGCAACTGTTGAAGAGGCGTTCCATATTTTTAACTTCGGGTCGGTCTTTCTCCTCGCGAAATAGTTTCGCGATTAACTCATTATCTCTAAATCTCATACTGAAATGCTGTTGCAGATTGTTGCGTCCGACACGACCCATTGCTTGAATACACTTTTCTTGACTGATGTGCCCCAGGTCCTTGCTTATGTAGCCGTGACAGAACTGATAGTTCGTTCCGTAAATGTAATCAGACGAAGCAATGATAATGAACAACTTCTGCTCTTGAGCCAACCTTTTCATGACCTCCGAATAACGAACGCTGGCGTGTTGTGCGAATACACCTACCCCCATTAGCAACAACATTTTCCACGAATCCTCCACATCATCAATCAACATAATCTGCTCGACGACAGTTTCGGATATGTCACACATGAATGGTGTACCATCTACTCCGCGACGTCCATCAAACTCATCCATTTTGTCAAACCGTTTTAGATGTGATGAGCTATTTGGTATAAACTGTGCGGCAAGTTCCACTCTTTTGACACACGCAGTCAACTCGCTAATTTTTGTCATGACGCGTCGCATTTCTGGGTTCACCCTGCCATCCGCCAACTTCTTCTCTTTCCCCTCGTCTTCGCGCGTTCCATCCTCGTATGTCTTTTGTAAGACAGACACCTTACCATTTATCACGCTGTTGAACTGAATTGCTTTCATAAGTTCGCGCGACACCGTTAGTGGAATGCCAGACTGTTGAAGACAGAAACGCGCCACCTTTCCAACATCCTCCGCAAGGAAGATCGTGGGACCGTCGGTCATCGTCCGCGCATCGCTCGTCACAATGTGAATGTTCGATGCGTGATGACGTTTACGCTCAACGCTCACTTGTTCAAACACGTCGCCCCATTTTTCAGGAACAATATTTGCTAGAACGTCTACATAATAGCTTTTTACACGTGACATAGTCACGTCTTCGACACACGCGAAGTTCTGCTCCATCGAATATCGCTCGCTACGAATGCTGTTTTTTACGGACTTGTGTGTAATAAACCTAACCGCTTCCCCCAAGTCGATGTAACGCATGAGCGTTCTGTTCTGGCTACATTGTTTGGATACCGCCAATATCTCATCATAATCGCGACTGAGGAAGTGGGGCATCGCGACATAGCCGTCCTTTTCGATTAGTGGGATTGTCTTTTTGCAGTCATGGCTTACAATAGTGTGCACTTCAGCGTCCAAGAAGCGGGCGGAGAAGTCCGCGTTGGTCGGCTGCATTTCGCGTGACTGAGGCAGAGTTGCCGATGATAATACGACGTTTGGAATTTGGTTTTCCTGCCAGTTTCGCTGAATGATTGGGTGAAACTCGTGGTCATCATAATCCATCGTAATGGTAGGCTCGTCCCAGTATAGGATGATGTTCTCCTTCTTGTTGAACGCCATCATGTAATACATTGCCGGAAGATATGACTTGATATCACATATCATAATCTCGACTTTGTCTCCTACCGTATTATCGACCTTCCAAATACCACCACTGCGACGATTCACCGTGTAGTCCTTTGCTGCAAAGTAATGAAGTCTAATATCCTCCGCGTCTTCACATCCGAACGCAAAGGCGACCTTCTTGTGCCCTGAGATTGCTGCCTTTGCCAAGGCAAGGCCAACGTGGCGCGCCGCACATACGAAGATGACCCGGTGCTTCTCGGATAGGCCAAGTGGAGACATTGTCTTCCCTGTTCCCGTGGGAGCAATATACTGAATAAGTTTAGGATTTTCCGTCTTACACATGGTAAATAGTTGCTTTTGGTGATCATACAATTCTTCATCCGCATATTTCATTAGGTCTTCGTTTCGTTCAATAATACTTTCACCCATCCCGACAAGTTTGACAATATCGACAATCTTATCATTTTCTTTAGAAAGGCGGTTCACTAGAGCCAACAATACACCATTCGCTGTATCTACATTATATTTTGCGAGAACTTTTAGTGTATAGTGGTATCGTAACCATTTGTCGGATTGTTTCGACTTGTATTTGTAAAGTTTCTCCATCAAATCTAGCAGAACGAATTCAAACAACTCGGTTTTTTCCGAAAGTATTTGCTTGTCTGTATTCGAAAACCGGATTTGGTCTGCCTTTTTGATACCGCACTTTTTGGTTTCAACCTTGTCGAACATGAACCCGTACTTTTTTGACATTGTGGTGAGTTTAGGTTGGATGTATTTCATGAAAACATAATTTTCGAGTTCTGCTGAATGGCTGATTTTCAAATAATTCAACAACGACATTGTCGAGTTTTGGCGAATAGTGACATTGTGATAACCTCGGGCAATGAGATCGATAATTCGTTTTTCGTTAGCAGATACGGGTATCTCGATGCTGTTCCATTCGTCTTTTGTCAGTTTACGTTGATTGAGATCCATGATATGTATCATTATTAATATTGCTTTATTCTAGTTTCAATTTTGTTATCATTAATTGTTCAACAACGAAACAATAACACCATAAGATATTTTTTTGTTTTTATAATATAAATGACGGTGAACAATCGGTTTTGTATAATTGCTATTTTAATTCTTGTCCCGATAGTCATAACTATCTTTGTAAGAAAAAACGATAATATAGAACCGCACGCATATGCATATGCCAAAAAGTTCCCTCCCAAAAAAAAAACTATTGTAAATGGCGGAAAAGGAACATTTGACGACGAAAGACATCACGACATACACAAAGCGTGGGGAGATATGGGTTACTATCCGAACAAATACAACCAATATAGTTATGAAGGTTCCAACGAGCAAAATATGAATACAAATGGAGAGACCCGCCAAGAGGAAAAGCGTTTGGCCGCGGAAAAGCGTTTGGCCCTGGAGAAGCGTTTGGCACTGGAGAAGCGCATAGCCGAGGAGAAGCGCATAGCCGAGGAGAAGCGCATAGCCGAGGAGAAGCGCATAGCCGAGGAGAAGCGCATAGCCGAGGAGAAGCGCCTGGCCGAGGAGAAGCGCATAGCCGAGGAGAAGCGCATAGCCGAGGAGAAGCGCATAGCCGAGGAGAAGCGCATAGCCGAGGAGAAGCGCATAGCCGAGGAGAAACAACGTAAAACATACAATGAAGAAACAAAGAAATATGCGCAAAATGCGAAAGATGCGTATAACGCGGCAAAAAATGCAATGAATAAGGCAAACCTCGCAAAACAGTCGCTCGTAGGGAGATATTTGACGCCTAAAAGAAATGAAACTTTACTGAAAGCGTTGGATAGTGCGAAGAAGAAAACTGATGTTGCTGAAACCGAATCAACAAACGCAGACAAAGCATTTTCTTATACAACAAAGAAAAAATATGATTCGAGAAATATTATTATAGAAATGAGTGTTGATGATGCCCGGAAAACTTCGATACTAGCAAAAACCGCTATGGATAAAACTATAACGGCGAAGAATAATGTCATAAAATATGTGGCAAATGTCCAACAAATCGTGAACGAATCCACGCTCATTGTTGATTGCGCGGGTAGTTATGGTGGCGATTACTGTCGAGGACCAATGAAGCAAAGAAGATACAATATCACAACAAACCCGTCAATTGGTGGAAAACCATGTCCGCCAGCGGTGATGCCTAGAGGGATGTGTAGAAATAAGTGTGTAAAAAAACATTGGTATGGAAAGTGTAAACAAAGAAGTTGGGTAATATAAAAACGCTCCATGTTCAAAGTCACATGGACATTAAGAGTTATAATAGGAAATCTGAAGGTTATTTGGAGGAGTTAACATGAGTAATGGCGCAAATGGTCCGAAATCAAAATCTTAAATCAATCGAAAATCGTTTTTTTATAGAAACTAGTGTCTGCTTTGAAATGTTTGAAGAGAGAGACGGTTAGTTTTGATTTGAAACACGGTTTGTTCCATTTATTTCTCACATAGTAATAACCATTTTTATCTAACCAAGTTTCAAATCTAGCGTTTCTCTTAACAAACATCATTTTATATTATCAATTCTTAATGAATCAATGGTATCGAGTCGAAATCAATATCAATTTTTATGACAGTTTTATGAATTGTTTCAAAAACTTATAAAACAATATTATACAACTATTTAAACTCTCGACCATATTATAATGTATATGGAGAATCAACAAGACACTCCTATCCAAAATAACGATTTTGTTGGAGATGCTCTTGAAATGTCGGTCGTCAAGAGAAACGGAAAGCATGAGGATGTGTCATTCGACAAAATCTTGAAGCGAGTCAAGAAGTTGGGGGCAGATACGAAGCCGCCAATCGTATTGAACTACAGTCAGCTGGTTATGGAGGTGATCGACCAACTTTATAGTGGGATTCCGACGTCTGTCATCGACGAACTCACCGCAGAACAATGCGCTTCCCTTTGTACCAGGCACCCAGACTACGGTACCCTTGCCAGCAGAGTCATTGTTTCCAACAACCACAAGAACACGATTTCGTCATTTACCGAGACTATGAAAAGGCTTCATTCGTTTACAGACATTCACGGTATTAATATCCCGCTTATTCACGAAGACATCTGGTCCGTTGTAGAGAAGCACGGCGATACTATTAATGAGATGATCGATTACGACAGGGATTACGATATCGACTATTTTGGGTTCAAAACCCTTGAGCGAGCATACTTAATGCGAGTGGACAAGGTTGTAGTCGAACGACCTCAGCACATGTGGATGCGCGTATCCATCGGAATTCACGGCGATGATATGTCCGCGGTGAAGGAGACATACGACCTAATGTCGATGAAATATTTTACGCATGCCACGCCAACTCTTTTCAATGCGGGCACACCGCGGCCACAGTTGAGTTCTTGCTACTTGTTGTCGATGGAGGATGACAGCATCGACGGAATTTACAACACGCTCAAAGAGTGCGCCAAAATTTCGAAGTGGGCTGGTGGGATTGGACTGCACATTCACAACGTTCGCGGCACGGGAAGCCACATCCGGGGCACCAACGGAACCTCCAATGGGATTGTCCCGATGCTGCAAGTGTTCAACAAGACCGCGCGGTATGTGGACCAGGGTGGCGGAAAACGCAACGGTTCATTCGCGATTTATGTGGAACCGTGGCATAGCGATATCGAAGAGTTCCTCGAGCTCAAGAAGAATCATGGAGACGAGGAGATGCGTGCGCGCGACCTCTTTTATGCGCTGTGGATTCCATCGCTGTTTATGGAGAAGGTTGAGAAAGACCAGGACTGGTGTCTCTTTTGTCCTGACAAGTGTCCAGGACTCTCTGACTGCTATGGCGATGATTTCAAGGAGTTGTATGAAAAGTATGAGAGTTCGGGAAAGGCGACCAAGACAATGAAGGCACGCACGCTCTGGTTCAGCATTTTGGACTCGCAAATGGAAACGGGCACACCCTACCTGCTTTACAAAGATGCTGCGAATGAGAAGAGCAACCAGAAGAATCTCGGCGTCATCAAGTCGTCCAATCTCTGCACGGAAATCATCGAGTACAGCGATGAGAACGAAACCGCGGTTTGTAATTTGGCAAGCATCGGACTTAGCATGTTTGTGAAAGAGGACAAATCGTTTGACTATGAGAAGCTTCACGCTGTCGCCAAGGTGGTAACCGCCAACCTCAATAAGATTATCGACGTTAACTTCTATCCGACCGACAAGACGCGCCGGAGCAACTTCCTCCATCGTCCGATTGGCATTGGGGTCCAGGGGCTGGCCGACGCCTTCGCGATGATGGACATTCCGTATCACAGTGATGGTGCGGTCTTGGTAAACAAGCAGATTTTTGAGACAATCTACCACGCGGCACTCGAATGCTCGAACCAAATCTCGATTGACCGTTCTGCTGACATGCTGCGTTTGAAAAAATACGTGGGATCCTCTA
>JGI24921J38492_100067_pt1 | contig 43405 bp, 53 predicted proteins | sample LinPFosmplate9_FD_38492 | JGI IMG/M metagenome (IMG submission 38492)
CGTCGGGGGCTGTTCAACGGTGGCTTGGGGAACCTGAAGATTGCGAAGAATCTGTTCGGCTCGGGGAACTCCGCGGCGAACAAGAGGGCTGAACTGCAGTTCCAGTTGGAGATGGAGAGGCTGAAGAATGCCCGCAATGCCGCCAATACCAAGAATGAGCGTGAGGCACTCAATAGGGAGATCGAAACCAAGAAGAAGTTGTTGCAGTTCAAGAAGAATGTGAAGCTCAACATGGTCGAAACGATTAACTCGGTTATGAATGACATGAGGGGGTTTGTGGGAGATCGTAAACTCCGAAAGGTTGGGATGATCAACAACGAAAATTACATCGTGGAGCGCGTGGAGGAAATGACTGCAAAGGGAAGCATCGTGAAGAAGGGCTACAGCCCGAACAAGCGTGAGAGGGCAGAGCAACTCCTTAGGAGGTATCGTAAGGCAAAGCAGGGTAAGAAGAATGTGACCACCCGCAATGCTAATAAGAAACTCTCCGAACACTTGCAGAAGCGGAGGAACAACAACAGTTACAGGACCAACACATTCCGTCGTCTTGAGAGGAAGTTGAACAACGGCAACAATACCAATGTGATCAGCGACGCTTTGAAGGCAAAGGAGGCTGGTAACCTGACCAATCAGGAGTATGTGGAACTCAGGAATCATGTGAAGAATCTCAAGAATGAGAAGGCTGGTATGAATATCACCAATGCGAAGCCATCCAACAACAACAACAATACCAAGGCGCTCGTTGCCAAACTTCCCAATAATGCCAAGGCTAAGAGGGCAGCCACCGAAAAAAGGAAGGAGAATATGCTCCAGAAAATCCGAAACCTCAAGAATATCACGAACGCCGCTGCACTCAATGCAGCCAAGAATAACCTGCAGTCCAAGGTGAGTGCGGGGGCGTTTACAGATCTGACGCGACGTCGGATGAAGTCTGCCATCTCGAGAATCAAGGTCAACAAAACCCCTGCACCCGCACCCCCGGTTGAACCCCTTGCACCTGCACCTGCACCTGCACCCGCGCCCGCGCCTGAATCCCCACCCCTTGTCAGGAACAACAGAAAGGGGAAGGCTCCTGTTGTTGAACCCCCCGCACCCCCTGTCGGGAACAACAACAACAACAATATGAAGAGGGAACAAGCAGAGTTGATGGTGAAGTCGTTCGAGGCTAATGGGAACAAGTTAAGTTTTCAAGTTTTCACCCAGAAGTACAAAGAGATCTTAAATACCCTGAAACCCACAAACTACATCGACCTCAAAGGTAAGCTCAGGGCGGTGGGGATGGCGCGTCAGAGTAGCAAGCGTAACTTCAATCCCAACGCATTTAATAACAGTGTAGGCACGAAGACTCGTTCCCAAGTATAAAAACTAGCGACCATAGGTAAGAAAATGGAGGACTGTTCAATCTGTTGTGAACCCTACAACAAAGTAAAGCGAGTGAAAGTAACTTGCCCGACATGTGATGTCTCATGCTGTCGAGCGTGTATCCAGAGGTACATGCTTGACACCCAAGGTGATCCACATTGTATGTCGTGCCGCACTGCGTGGAACAGAGAGTTCGTGGACACAGCCTGCACCAAGGCATTTCGGATGAAGCCTCTCAAGAATCACAGGGAGGACATTCTGTTCAACCGCCAGTTGGCGCTCCTCCCGCAGACACAGGAAGCCGTGGAGTCTTATAGGCTGTGCGAGGATCTCCAGAACCGGATGCGTGAGATTGAGGAACAGATAGTCACATTGGCTCGTGATAGGCGTCAGGTGGAGCTGGACTTCAGGCATCACAACTCTGTGTGGCGTGGGTATGGGCAGGGTACTACTCAGCAGCGGCGGGAGTTTGTGAGGCGTTGCCCCTGCGACGGCTGCAAGGGCTTCCTCAGCACCGCCTGGAAGTGTGGTGTCTGTTCGAAGCACATCTGCAAGGATTGCAACGAGGAGAAGGTGGATGGCGAGGAGCACGAGTGCAAGCCAGAGAATGTTGAGACGGTCAAGTTGCTCAACAAGGACACAAAAGGTTGTCCAAAGTGTGGGACCCTCATTTTCAAGATATCTGGGTGCTCGCAGATGTGGTGTCCCGACTGTCACACGGCATTCAACTGGAACACCATGGCAATCGAGACCGGTGTCATCCACAACCCACACTTCTTCGAGTTCCAGCGGAGGCGGGAGACTGCTGAGACCGCTGGCGGGGGACGCAACCTTGCTGACATCCCCTGTGGGGGGCTTCCGACGACCCGGGAGGTCTACAACCTTGCGGAGCGCCGGGGTGGGAAGATACCCGAGACGATGGCTCACAAGATCACTGACATTGTGAGGTCCGTCCACCACATCGAGTACTATGAGATCCCCCAGTATCAGCGGGGAGATGAGAAGAATTGGGTGGAGGAGAGGGTTCGTTATATGATCGACAAGCTGGATGAGGGTGAATTCAAGAAGCTTCTCCAGCGCCACGAGAAGACGATCGACCGAAACAGGGAGAATGTGGAAATCTTGCGAATGGTTGTGAATGTAATGTCCGACTTGCTCAGACAGTTGGTGGTGGATTCTCCCAACTTCCGTGACTACCTAGAGGAGATGGAAAGGGTTAGGGAATATGCCAACTCGGCGTTCGGCGCAGTGGGCAATAGGTACAACAACAGATCCATACATATAACGGTGACCTGGGGTGTTAGAAAAATCTAGGTATACTGTAACACTCTATATGGAGTTTATATTATCAGCATTCGGTATTGGGGAGAAGTCCCCGTCCAGCAGTAGCAACGATGACGGTGATGAGAATGATGAGACTGATGAGAATGATCCTGGGAGCGGCAGCAACGACAGTCTCTCAACCGCCGAGGGTCAGATTGAACAATTCGCCTCATCTGCCGATGGTATTGCATCGATCGTAAGTGCCCATAGGGGTGTCAAAGGAACACCTCAGGGTATAACTTTAACAGAGGTCTCTGGTGTTTCCACACTCCCAGCATGCTACAACAAGGCGAAGGAGACAGCTGGGGTCACATTCGTAAACTTTAACATCAGTGATAGCAAATGTCGGTATGGCACACAGTCGTTTCGAACTGGTCCCATGGCATACACGGATCTGGAAACGTCCGTCACGGTGTGCAACCCCGCAGACAAATACCCTTACAACGGGTGTGGCGAGATAAAGAAGGTGAATGGTGGGGTGAATTGGGGAGTGTTGGGCGTGGAGGGGAAGGGTCTCAACGGGTATGATATGTATGACGTTGGACCGTTTGAGAATAAGACGCTTGATGAGTGTGCTGCAGAGGCTGAAGAGCATCCCAAGGCACGGGCGTTCACGCGGACTGACACTGGTCAGTGCTTCATCAAATCCTACGGTGTTCTGGGCGCTCCGTACAGTCAGATGGTGGACGGTCATACCACGTGGCGACGATACAATGGACCATCTTACACGCCACCTATAGATTCGGGTACATTCACAGAGTCGTTGTCGGGTGCCAAGGGGTGGCCCGGCGCCCAGGGCTACAAGGAGTTCAATCTGTCTGGCGGCAAGAAGGTCTCCGAGGTAAACAGTGTCGAGGAGTGCCGGCAGCTTGCAGCGGGGTCCAGCGAGAACATCAACACGTTTGCGGTACGCACGAGTGACAACCCTAGTTTTCCGAATACGTGTATTGGACTTATTGGAGACTCGTTCCCGAACCAGGCGAACCAGGCTGCTTGGGTTGCTCCCGAAAGCCATATAACTTCGTGTGTTGACACCGCAAATAAGCTTAGTGATGGGTGCGTGAATCCAGAGGTGATTCGGAAGGCAACGATGGTATTCCCCGCTGACATTAGCACGAACGCCACGATGAGCAGGGGGTTCGATGACGTGGCACTGGAGAGGCAGGACATCACGACTACATCCACGGGAGCCATCCCCAATCGCTCTGAGTGTATGACTGCTGCACAGGCTGCAAACGCCCTGGCAGTGGGATATGATGCGAGTGCTGGGTCGTGCTACATGATCAAGAAGGGATTCTTGGGGGTAACCAATGATGCTCACCCCACCCGGTGGATGGAGTGTACGAACGGTCACCCCATCGCAAACGGGTGTCATCCCCAAGCAACCACGAGACTCATCTTGACGAGTGAGGGGTGGTCTGGTGCGGGCGCCAGGTTTACCATAACGAACAACGGGACTGATATAGAGATTGCACCAGGTGTGTATTTCCAGAAGGATGGGAATCTGGTGATCCGCAACGGTTCTGCCTTCGAGTGGGCATCTCACTGGCGTAACAATCGGTTAACCCTGAAGAAGAATGGAGACCTGTGGTACGACAACGCGGATGGAAACTACGGCAAGAGTCTGTTGGGTACCCCGTGGAACTTCCACCACAGATTTGGTGGATTTGACGCACCCACCAACGCCCCGGGAGAGGCTCGGGGTCCCTTCGGTCTCTGGTGGGTCATGGACGGCGCCAAGCGCATACTTCAAGTTGTCGACCGCCATGGGGCACTGGTGTGGGCTACGTCAACTGGTCTTGGACCCGAAGTTAAGAGGCGCAAAACGGAAGCGTTTAACAGTGTCCAGACTGACATAGCTGCCAACAATCTGGATAAGGCGAGGGGTGATATGACTCAGTGGAAGAATCAACGTCTTCTTACCCAGGCGCAGGTAAATTCATTTAATTCCATGATTGATGCCAAGATTGTGCAGCAAGATACGGGTTTGGCTCTAATGCAATCGACCTCGGTGTGGGGAGGGCGAGTGTTGATATCCACGAGTTCTACTGGTGCCGCCGCTGCCCTGACAAAGGCAACACCCAAGACCGTCGCAATGAATGGATATAGTCTCAACTGGCAGGCAGATGGGAATCTGGTGGTGTACAAAAGTGGGAAAGCGGTGTGGGCATCGGGGACGGGCCACTCTACCGAACCGCGTCGGCTGTTTATGCAGGATCACAACTTGTTAATCTCGAACGGTCGTGCTCCTATATGGGATCTCAATGGTAGCATGGGTGCGGGCATCCCGACCGGTACTGGTATAGCCCACTTTGGTATGCGGGGTGACGGAAGGTTACTGTTCATGAGATCTCGATCCAGTAAGTGGATCAGCGCTGTTATGGTCGAGGGGCATATCTCGTACCCTAGGATGGGTGACCGACCAGGGACTGCGATGGTGCTTACTGGCGGGAAGTTTCGCGGTTATAAAATGCCTTACACTGATGAAAACGACGCCACCGCATGTGCAAAGCACTGCACTGAATGGCGTGGTATGTATGGTTTTGCGTCATCATGGGTCCCCAAGTCGTGCGGTGCATTCTCATACAACGAGACCACCAAAAAGTGTGCCAAGATGGATGTGAGCAAGCAGGGGACCGTGGGCGAGGTTGTCAACGGCTTCACTTACTATAAAAGGCTGTGAATATACATTTCAAATGTCAGAGTACTCTGACTTGGTAATCAATCTTGCTCGAAATGTGTGGAATGATCTGGGTCCTGGGTACTCGGAGCGTGTCTATCACAATGCTATGGAGGTGATGCTCAGGAACGCTGGAGTCCGGTACGAGACCGAGCGGATCATCCCCATACCATTTAGGGAACACGTGATTGGAAATCTCCGTGCAGACATTGTTGTGGACAATCGTCTCATAGTGGAGTTGAAAGCGGTAAAGACCCTCAAAGAAGACAACAAGGTCCAGGCTAAGAAGTACATAGAACTCACCGGGTTGTCACACACCCTTCTTGTAAACTTCCCACAGCCGTCTGGGGAAATGGAGTTTTTTCTTGTTGAATAACAGGTGATGGATGCCTATCCAATTGTAGACAAGGCATATCTCAATATTTTCACAGAGGGTTAATGTCAATGGTGTGGATCTCCCCGATCCTGTACCCAACAAACACAGTCGTTATGGTGAAGAATGGGATGACCTTGAGGGCCTTTACGCAGGATATTCACCCTAGGGGGTGTTGAAGACTATAGGATGGTTGCAAGAGGGTTCGAACACAAACCAGCGGATGGCTCTCTTGCAGTCATTGGGGACCCCACTGTGGACTGGAGCCCCGAAAGGTATTACGACAAACGCAACCCCACGCCGAGCGACCTGCCCATGGATTCCAGGACAAAGGGAATGTCTATACCCGGGGTCAGTGGGAAGTCACTCAAGACGGTTATGGATGAAGTGGGTAGGACACTGATCATCGAATGCAACAGTAGTGATGAACTCTACGTCAGGGGACTCAAGTTTCGGTTCGTCTTTAAGAAGGGCGAACACGCATACATAAAGCCCTTTAGGCTGATTAATGCAGATATACAAGAAGATGACTATTTGACCACCTCTGGTACAGATGGCACTCTCGCAAAACCTCACGATAAGTGGAACTACTTTCACATCGTCCACCGACGGGCTGTACCACAGGTACCCGGCAGTTGGTCCATGTCGATTAGGGAGGAGATAGACTATTATCAGCAATTCTTGGACGTGTTTGTTCACATGAAGGATCTGTCCAGACGAAACAGTGATGGGAGCGAGTACGGGAATTACACTCACTATCACCATGGTATCAAAAACGGGCGACGCGTAGAATTGGCGGGATCTGGATCTCACACCGCTGGAAGACCCATCGGGCTTGTGCAGGGTCAGGTTAACGATAACACTGTGTTCGACTGGATTCTGTCGGAAACCGCAGTCCCAAGATTGACCCAAGAATGTCGTGATGTACCTCACCGAGCCAGAAGCGGACTTGGGGGATACTTTCTGGAATCTGGGAATGCATACCATATCTGGTGGTGACAACTACGACGAAGATCCTATATACAGAGAATCAGGTGGGTCCCAAGGGAGGCTTGTGAAGAATCAGTTCCAACTCTCTGAGACTGATAGAGAGTTGCTACCAGATGAGAAGCGCCCCGACTCTAGCAGGTGGGACTACACGTACATGTACATTACAGACCAGAATGGGGAAGTATCCGTTTCGAAGGTTCGGGGTTCGGATAATGCCGATCGCAAGCAGGTACTGTGCTCGTCTGGGAGCCGGCACGACCGATGCTTGGAGGAAAAATTATACGCAGGATGTTGACGATCAACAGTGTCCGACGTCAATCTCATGCATTAACACCGTGAATATCCAGAATTCGACTCTCGATACAATCGGAAATACGATTCAACAGTCGTGTGATGTAAACGTCGCTGGCGGAGGCGGCGGAGGCGGTGGAGACGGTGGAGATGATGATCCTGACGACGACGGGGGCGCAGAGCCCACCACAAAGGTGCGCCCTGAACTGTTCGAGGACTCCGAGGGATTCTGGGATTCTCGAACAGATGAGGAAAAACCTGTAATAATCGGTGTAGGTGTTTGTGGTTCTCCTAATACTGCTTTTAGGTTTACGTAGATTGGTGTTCGGTGGAAGTAAGAAGAATAATTAGTTGTTTTTCTCACCACCTCCCATACCTCCCATAGCCATCATGACCATCACGATACCGAGGACGATGATGACTGCTCCAAATCCAAAGTCGAGATTGAGATCTTTATTCTCACTCTCTGATTCCTGCGAGATGTCTACGATTCCTGTCGTGTCAGACGTCGCGGTGGAGAATGTATCGAGGACAGTTGAGAGACCCTGTTCGATGATCAACTCAATCTTCGCCTCCTGAGTCATAAGTGGGCATGTGTTGCACCCGAACGGCTTGTCATCTGATGTATCCAATTCCCGCTGCAACAACGCTTCGGTCAACGCAAGCTTGACATCGTCCGACAAACCCGGGAGTGCCATGAGTCGCTCGTGACCCGCTTTATCACAGGGGTCGATCCTTACCCCCGAGACTTCCATGAAATTTTCAGCCTTCAGTGCACCCTCGATCCTGTTTGCGAGGTCACTGCGCGCCGCGTAGTACTCGTTCTGAACATTCTCAATCTCGTTGAGAAAGTTGGTCTCGTTGGTAATCTCGTTCTGGCTGGTCTGGGTGGCACCACCGGCAGTCGTGGTCTGCTGGCTCGCCTGCTGGTCAATCTCACCCTGGACGGCGGTGTCAATTGCGTTTTCAAACTCTTGAACGGTTTGCGTTGATATACTCTGGTCCGCCTGGACTTGGGCTGATGCAGTCTGCTGCACAAGCGGTCCGTTGCATACGATATCTGCATCCTTCAATTCCAGCTGATTGGACACGGTGATATTCTGACTGTATTCATTAGAAGCATTGGTTACATTCTCGACCATCGTATTCTTGATGTTCGTGGTCGAAAATGTAACGTTGTTCCGGTTCGTCTGGCGATTGCTACCCCAGAAGTGTTCCTTCACCCCCTTGCGGACCTTGCGGGGTCTGAGGATTAGAAGCAGAACCAGGAACACTATGACACTCTGGCATGCGCTGTCTAGTTTCATAATTGATATATTATACCGTGGGAATAAATTCCCACCGCAGTTCCTTACATATGTTCCTCCATATCGAGTCTTGGGAAGCCAGTTTGTCCCGTGACTTCAGGAGGGGGAAGTATACTAGGTATTCATCCTCTGACAGCAACTCGCAGAACTTGTACAAAACGTACGAGTACGACAGGAAGTTTTTGCGTTCTGGCGGGCAGTACTTGTCGAAGGGTGCTTGGATCTCATTGAACATGTTCTTGAGGCGTTCCTGGAGTACAGGTGACATCTTCATGGGTGGGATACCGCTTAGAATATTGGTGATATACGGAACGTGCTCGTAGTACTTGTTGAGTCTCAGTTTCTTCAAGAATGATCGGACCTTGGCGTGGGTGATGGAATCCACCACCTTGATCTTCTCCTTCCTGAATTCAATCCTCAGCTTACTAATAACTTCCGGTGGTATGGTGGTAGTCTCCTCTGCCTGCAACTGATTGAGCCATTCCTGGAAGTGGTTGGATCTCTTGTACGAGTAGTTGATATTGCGATCTGGGTGTTCCTGTTCATCCTTGTAGGACAACTCGAACCCCGTGTGTTCCCTGCAGATTGCACAGTCTTGGCATATCTCCTGACACATCGAACTATCCACAAAGACGTTTGAACTCCCGCAGACGTGACAGGGTTCAATGATATTGTTGTGACTATACCTGCTAGCAGATGGACCGTGGGAAGGTCTGATATCCTCCACGCGTTCCAGGTATTCGGTGAATATATCATTCTTCTTGATCCCGCCTATACGCGTTGACCCGAACACTGACTGAGACTTTGTGGACTCATCCGAGTCCTGACCGTTGTACTTGTTGATAAAAGGTATGCATTTAATCATGTATTCAACCAACTCGTCGCCCTCCAACTCATTGAGTTTTGCCTCGTACCGTGCGTGAAAGTTGGTGTCCATTACAAAGTTAAAGGGTCAAGCCTTTATGTGTTTAGTACAATGACCATGAAAGATATCATGCTCACCGTAATCCACTTCATCCAGACCATGATGAATTTCCTGATCATCTCCCGACAGGTGACTGTCGAAGGTCCCGTGACCCTCCACGCGGGTCCCTTTGGGATGGTGTGGGGCACCAGTCACAACCGACTGGAGACGAAGAAGGTGGTTCAAAAGTTGAATTACCTGCACAACAACAACGTATACACCTACGTATCCAACTCCATGACGCCCAAGTGGCCACCCGAGGAACCGCCACGAGATATGGGGTTCCGCCTAGCAATCAAGAGTGCCGAGGTGGTCATAAAGGAGAATAGGGGACGGAAGTGCGACGTGACACAGGAGATCAAGCGCCTGGCTGGCCCGCGGGGAGACTGGCACCAGCGCCGCTTCTCACCGAAGGATGTGTTTGGTGTGGATTGTTCCATCGTGATGTTGACTGACATTCTGGGTAGGGTCAGGGAGGTTGGTGTGGATGAGTCGTTCTACGAGTCGTCCCCATCTACATCGGCATCTGAAGCCAAGTAGAAGTCTAGGTACCCGAGGTTCGCAACGGAGTAGTTGAGGACCAGGAAGTTCACACTCGCGGTCTGTCGGAGCACCACGTTGCTGGAGAGCCCGGTTGCTTTCGTGAATAGATTGAGGTACTTCAGGCTATAGGTACCTTTCATCACGTCGTCCACTTCCTCGGGGAATTGGATCTCCGTGCTCTGGCTGGCAAAGTCGCCCTGACAGGAGATTGCAAGTTTGTCGGTGTGTCGAGATATGGAAACCTTCGTTGCGATGTTCCCCATATCCCTACATATGCGCTGAAAGTCCCCGGAAGGCACGACGGTCTCCACCAGGTCGTCTGGCATCTCTGGGCTCTCGAAGAAGTCCTCATTGATATCGAGGAGGTTCAGGGTGAATCGGGTTTTGGAACGCTTCTCGGCATTCTCGACGGTGATGTCAATCTTGACGGAGGTGGTGATGGACATTGTGAGGATATCGTTGTTCCCGATGATCTTGAGGAGCTTGAACATGTTCGACATGTTGATACCTGCCACCTCCTTGGACCCGTTCGTAGGTGGGTGATATTCCTCAAAGTTTTCTGCGGGGAGATGGAGGTCTATGAGGGTCACCTTGGCAGTGTCGAGTGTTAGAATCTTGACACCCGTCTCGTCAAACACTATGTTGATGTCATGAAGGACATCCTTGAGAACCTCGAAGATCGATCGAAAGGCGGTTGCTTGCACGGTTCGCAGGAACATTGCTCTACTGAAAACTAGTCATTATCCTTTAATGAAGTTTGCATGGCTTGATAGGCATCGGTCACGGTGGAGTTGATGCGAGCCTCTATATCTGGGGTGATCTGGGGCTGGATGGACTGCCCGTAGTTGTCGAGGCTAAACATCCCAGGACCACCCGAGTCATCCTCGAGGTTCGTGAGACCCTCGTACCCACCCATCCCACCCACCTCCTGTGGTGGGATGAGGCTGTTCACCCAGGCAATGCACTGCTTCCCCACCATCACCTGCCCCTGCTGGGTCATTATGGTGGGGACGCTCTTGATGGTGTTCCTAAACTTCGCTGGGACACCGTGAACCGTCACGTTATGGCGGCGGATCATCTTGCTGATCTGTGGATGTTTGTCGAGCCACTTGGACAGGTCGGCACTGTGAGAGCATCGGTCACTGTAGAACAGCAGAGCCATATATTATTCTCTGTCTAAATAATAATGATGTACATTGTCGCACTCATCCTAGTTATACTGTTTTTGTGCAACAACCCCAGGGCAAAGACGGAGGCGTATGAGCTGTTCGGTGGGTCCGGGTTCAGGCGGACCAAGCCCATCTCCCGGCACGTCGGGTCCATGATCACCCCCGAGGGTGAGGTGGAGGAGAAGGTGACCAACGCAACCCCAGACCTCATCCAGACCTTGGTCAGGGCTACGATGTCAGGGTTTCCCGACGACTGCCTGTTCCCCATCGAGACCAACTCCATCAACAAGCTGGGGAGCAACTACAAGTGCTCCTTCACCTTCGTGAGGCAGGACACGGGGTTCCCGACTGGTGTTGTGGTTCAGTCACTGGTTGACTCCCGCACGGGAAAGCTGGTGGGTGCGATTACCCAGAGCACCAAGACGGACGGGACCACCTCGTACACCAAGCCCATGTTCCAGTACGGCGAGGTTGAGGAGGTCCTTCCCACGGCGGATGCGCTTAGGGACGTGAAGATTTAAAGGTGGATATTACAGGATGAACGTGAGTGAGATCCACGCTAGGGAGGATAAACGCCTTGAGGTGAGGAAGCTAATATACAAAGAGATATATGAGCAGGCTACGAGGAAAGTGCGTAGGGCTGTGGACATAGGTAACCACTATGCAACATTTGAGATACCTTCATTCATAATGGGTATGCCATCTTTTGATAGAGGAAAGGCGTTGACGTACATCGTACGCCAGTTTGAGAATGGTGGGTTCAATGCCCAACACGTGAACGGGTGGGAGATTATGATATCGTGGGGGCGCGGTGGTGGTGGGGTGAAGAAGAGTGAGAATACGGTAGAGAGGGGTCCGCCACCACAGGACGATGCAGACTTTAGCAGCTTCATAAACCTGCGCAAGACTGCGGAGAGATTGAAGCACAGAAAATAGTTGGTAATTCCAATGGATATCTTAACAGTTGCCCGTGACGAGTACCGTCAGCAGCTGGCTGAAATTATGGCTCCCCACATGGTCGTGGTGTTCCAGGAGATGTACGACAAGGCGGTTCAGCTCTCAAAGGGTAAGCGAATCCTCCAGAAGTTTCAGGAGTTGCTGAGGGACGTGAAGGAGTGGAACAGCAACATCGTGAAGGGTCACTCTGACACGATCAACAATGCATGCTCGTGGTACAGCGACCTCTTGGCAGCCGTGTTCGTGAGCAGTGTCAAGATCCTGGCATCGGTTCGCCTGTCTGCCGAGAAGAAGAAGATCAACGTGAAGATTCCCCCCAATGAGACTTTCATCCAGGGGTGCTACGAGAATGCAGCCCGTGACCTGTTCAAGGACCCGTACATCTTCCAGGAGGAGGTGAACGAGTATGACAGGGATATCAAGTTGATGGATCGGTTCAAAGATGCAATCTTCATAACTGTCAAGAATATGGTGCCGGTTCAGGAAATCCTCAAGACGAACATCGGCACTCGGGACGATCCCGATAGCATTGGTTTCGAGGCGGGCGGGGGACTTTCTGAAGACGAGGAGGAGGAGGAGCCGATGGCACCAGAGGGTGAGGAGGAGACCCCAGAGGGTGAGGGTGGGGAGGAGATCCCAGAGGGTGGGGAGGAGATCCCAGAGGGTCCCACGCCCGCCCCTGCAGTTGGGGGCGCTCCAGAGGTTCGAGACATCCCCCTGGAGGGTCAGCAGGTGGCTGAGGAGAGGTACGAGGACGAAGAGGACGACGAGGATCTAGCACCCGGTGCCCCTCCAAAATAATCTGAGTAAACAGTAATTATGGACATCTCCGAACAGCTTAGGGATCCCTTTGGGGCGGCGGTGGCGGCGGGTCTCATCACCGCTGGCTACATTCACATGAAGGCAAAGATGAACAACGAGGGAAAACTCCAGCCTGCTCAGTACACCAAGCCAGCTATGCTCAATGCCCTGATGGTGTACTTCATCATGGCTAACGGTATTGGCACTAAGGAGAAGATCTCGTCAGATCCTTATTAAAGTTTTCACACAATACATTACAAACCACACGATGGCATCAGTCGGTGCATTCAACGATATGCTCTCTCAGTTTCTCTCAGAACTCATCCAGACGTTCCCAGAGGAAAAGAGTATCAAGAAGTACGAGTCGGCATTCGACCTGCTTCGCAAGTCCAACCCCCGTAAGGTGGTTGAGAACTTCATGGGGACGATCGCTCCACTCCAAGAGCGCATCATGGCAAAGGACGAGACGGTACTGACATCAGAGAACCTCAAGTCCCTGAACGAGCTGAACCTTGCCAAGAATTGGGATGGGGCTTCTGAAAACACTCGCAGCTGTATCTGGCAGTACCTCCAGACCCTGCTCATGCTGGGTATGACCATTACTGCCCTTCCAGCCGACACGCTGGCTGCCATCGAGGGTGTGGCTGAGAAGACTGCAGGGCAGATTGCTTCTGGTGAGCAGTCCGAGGGTGATCTCATGAAAATGTTGGGTGGGCTACTCGGAAACCTTCAAAAGTAAAATCTTCGCATATCACAATATAGGCAATGGAAGAGGAATCACCAGTATGGTTTGATAACCCTCGTGAGTTGATTGAGAATGACCAGCTCCTGAGCTTTTGGCCCGTCAAGGAGCAGGGTCCGTCCGAACGTGTGAATGCAGCCACCCGTTTCATCCTCTACAGTACACTGATCACGTACGCCTTCCGTCGTGACGAGCGGGTCTTTATCCTAACTTCGATGGTCATCATCGGTCTGTGGGTGCTCTACACCAATGGCGCCATCAAGGGGAGTTCACTGGTCCAGGCGGCCCCCGGAACGGGTGAGCCTCCCCAGGGGTGCCGCCGCCCCACCGAGGACAATCCCATGGCAAACGTGAGCATCGCAGATTACGGCAAGCCCTCCCCCGCCCCAGCCTGCTTCTACCCCACCGTGCGCAAGGAGGTCATGGACAACCTGGACAACACCATCCCCTTCGATGCGGGTCGCAGCCGCTCGGCGCTCCCGGAGCACCAGAGGAACGCCGCCTCCCGCCAGTTTGTGACCATGCCCGTCAGCACCGTCCCGGGAGCCCAGACGGAGTTTGCGGAGTGGTGCTACGGCAAGAAGTTCTCGCCCCTGTGCAGGAGCGATCAGAGCGTCTGCAGCCCCGATACACGCGGGGTCCAACTCGAGAACTTCCGAGGTCTGGCGGAGACAGGTGACCTCCGCTGATTTAATTCTTAAGATATATCAGTATCATACACATGGCATACCAGTTGAGCACATCTTCTGTTCAGGTTGACGCTGGAAGTGCACCTAGTCAGTGCGCCACCGACAACTTCTTCATGTACCCCCAGCCTGCCAACACCCCGCAGAACTGCGGTCCGTGCCGCCCGAACACCGAGCTGTACGGCACTGCCCCGTACTATGCGGGCAAGGGCGCCCCCGCGGAGCTTGTGGACGTCCAGGATCGCCTCCGCCCCCAGAGCACCACCCGCTTCGGGAGGGTCCTGGTGGAGAGCACCCGCGAACTCCACCCGCTTCAGGACATGTCCTGTTCCATCCCAGTGAAGGTGCGGACCTCTTATCCGTCCTCCACACGTGCTGACATCCAGAACGCATCTTTCAGCCAGATGTACTGCTCTCGTCAGTAAATAAATATCTAATGGAATTGTAATAATGGCAGATCCATTGTCTATAGCCGCAATCTTCGCTCTGGCTTTTGCCGGGAAGCAGTTGAGTGATAGGACGCCCGTTCCACAAGAGCCTCCTCCCGCTCCTCACGCTAACCGCCAGAATGTCACGGAATTGCTGAATACCAGGTATGATGTGGGTGCAGAGGCGACCCCTTTGAACAAGTTTAACCAGATGAAGTTGGAGCACCCCTCATTCTCCGTGATTGCCCCGATGACCAACGTGAACGGCGAACCAGTTAGGGACTTCCGTGACCGCCAGTACATCAGTGGGAAGATGAACAACCTGTCCCCCAGCACGAAGGAGTTGGTGGGTCCAGGTCTGGGCGTCAACGCGGAGACCCCTGCATACGGTGGGTACCAGCAGCTGTACCGTGTTAACCCCATCAACGTGGGTGAGTACAAGCTGACCCAGCTCCCAGGGCGGATCAACCACGCCCATGCCCTCAACAAGCAGCCAGGGACGGTGGGTAACCTGACCCACCACAAGCCAGAGACCACCGCCTACCTCCCAGCGCGCCTCCCACCCCAGCCGGGTAGGGCATCTGGACAGGGTGGGAACCTCAGCGGTGTCAGAGTGCGTGAGGAGTACGAGAGGACCAAGAGGGTCACGGCGCGCGCGACCACAGGCTACCGCGGGGACGGTCTGGGCTATGCCCCAGCCCGTCGCACCGTCTCTGCCCTCCAGGTGGCACAGGACCCCACCCGCAACAAGACGGACCTCAACAACCAGACGTACGCACACGTGGACAATGCAGCGCCGGGTATCTCCTCGTGGTCTCACGGCTACCAGAACACGCCTCTGGACATTAGGGCAACGGATCGCCGTGGGCAGGGTCACAGGGTGGGTAATGCTGGGAGGATGAACGTCAGGGAGAGCGCCCAGAAGACGGCTGGTCGTGTCACAGCAACCCGCTTTGACCAGTCCCGTACAGACGGGCGGATTGGCATTGCCGACCCGGGTCAGCGCTTCCAGCAGTACGCCCCTCTGGGTAAGCAGAACAACAACGTGTTCAAGGGCAATCTGGATGAGCGTGTCATGAGCGAGGGTAGCCTCGACATTGCCCACAAGGTGCTCCAGAATAATCCACTTGCCCACCACGTCGGGGGTGGACCGTAAATTTTACCCACTTACTATAGAACAATGCGACACATCGTCACATTTGATAGCTCTGAAAGGGATCTGGGTGTCTGGTCAACTCCTCAGGATTTTGAAAAGACATTCAACACACCTGTGTACAACGTCAGTGAGATTGCCGTTGTATCAGCTCAAATCCCCCTAACGCAACCGACTGTTGTGCAGGGAAACAGTATCATCCCGGTGGGTGGGACTACCACGGTCACCATGAATCTCCTCAGGTTCTACACCGACCCGGTGGCACTCGCGTCACACGTGCAAGCTGTGCTGTCCACCCAGTTGTCAGGGATTACAGTCGTCTACGACGCCGTCCACCGTATATTTGTTTTCTCACGCTCATCTGCCTTTGAGTTCAACTGGGAATCTGCAGAGTACCCAGACGGGTATGGACCCGCCGCAAACCTCCTGGGGTTCACTGGCGTGGATGTGCAGGCGGTGGAGGTGACACCCGGTGCCTTTGAACTCCAATCGGGTGTCGTGAATCTGACCCCAGTTCGGAGTCTCTTTCTCCGCCTGACACACGGCGAGGATGACCTGACGGAACCCGTCTTTCTGAACTCTGACCACGCGATGTTCTTTGGGAGGATCCTGGTGGATCCCAGTCAGAGCACGCTGGCGATGAAGAATGGCGAGGTGCTCGTGAGGAAGCTGAAGGTCAACATCCCCACAATGACCTCTGGGCGCCTGAGGCTGTATTGGAACAACGGGAATAGGCTGTTTCAATATGACCTGAGGAATGCGAATTTCCTGTTGAAGTTTGCAATCGAATGTGACCACACGAAGATGAATGATGCGTATGAAGAGGATATACTAGATCCTGATAAACTCCCCCCTCCTGTGGATCCACCTCTGCTGGAGTATCCAGAGCGGGTCCAAATTAAAAGGGAGCACAAGATTGCTGCGGTGTTTGCCATCCTGTTAATCGGGCTGGGGTTACTGATGATGTTTAACGGGCAACGGCGTACACCGGACCCGTAGGCGCCTTGACGTTCCTGGACATCCTGGAGAGCAGCATGAACACGAGGATGGACAGCACCGTCGTGAGGACCGCCGTGATCGTCAGGGCACCCGGGGTCTGGCGGTTGCTCTTGATGAGCATAGCCACCAGTGCACGGACCACATCCATCCACGCAATGGCGGAGGCAAAGCTAAAGCCCGCCACAAGAGAGTTGAGAGACTGCGCCTCAAGCTGGGACACAACGTTATTGATCATCGCTTTGGTATACTCTCCTATGAGAAAATTATTCATCCATGAAATCATTCTCCTCTTTAACAATGGTCCTGTATGATGGTGGTGGTGCGACTGTGTAACCTCTCATTTTCACATGAGGTATGCTCCCAGTATCAGACCCATAGTCTGTGTCTGTGTCGCCATAGTTGTCGTCGTGTGTAAGATCGGAATCGTTGTCATAGTCGTCTGAGTCATAGTATGGTACAGGCAGTTCGTTGTCGTCGTCGGGTTCTGGGACGATAGGAAAGGCGGTGTCCTGAGGAGTTTGCCACCCTTTGGGGTCACTCTTGCCAACCTTCTTGAGGGGCTTCATCCAGAGCCTATCTTGTCTATAGACGATTTTATCATTTGTTCCATGGGGGACGCAGGAACCCACGTGTGCCACGTGTCGTAACACTCGTTGATTGCCACCATCTGGGGATCGGTTCCCTGGTAGCGGGTGAAGGGTTCGTCCTCCTCATCCACCTCCTCGATGTCCGAGATGTCCTCGTCGCTGTCCTCCTGGAGTTCGGGGAACAACGTCCCCTGGGTTCGTCCTGTAACATTGCGAGCCGAGTATCGCAAGGCGTACTGTATGTCCACTGCCGTCATAGTGGAACGACCACACGCCTTGCAATATTCCCCCGCCAGGATGACTGCCGCCTCCATGACCGGGGTAAAGCCTTCGATTGCTGTCTCGATGATTTGTTCCTCCATCGCTCTCTTTTCATATATGTAGGCACTAACCCTTAATTAGGTGACATGTCGTTGAAGATGACACCACCCAGTCCGTGCTGGATCCTGAGGATGTTGTACACCCTGGCATAGAGCCTCACCGTCCTCTCCTGATCGGTGGATGTCAGGTTGAGGGTCATGTCCTTGTTTAGCACTCGACTGAAGTTCACCTGACCACTCGGGGTGTCACTCTCTGGGTCAAGGGCAAAGCTGTAGCAGTAGACGTCACGAGTTGGCACCCTGGTGTGGTGCCTCATCGGCTGCATGTACCTCAGGAGGTTCGTGTCAGCCACTTCGCTGGATATCCTAGTCTCGTGATTGAAATCCAGATTGATGCTCAGGAGTTGCTGGTACTTGGGGTTGTGCAGGTGCCTGTAGTTCGTGTAGTTGAAGAGGTCATTCTGCTCCTGAACGTTCGAGTTGGTCTGCACGGCAATCCACAACTCTTTGCAGGGGTTGGTAAACCCGAGGCGAGCCCGTGCCAACACCTGGTCTGCCTGGACCCTGACAGTGCTCACCTGCGTCTGGGTGATCAGGTAATCAACCGCCTTGGCTTTGAAAAAATCAATCTCCGACTGGGTCACGTACACGTACTCCACTGGCATCTCGCACTTGAAGCGCCCGTCGACAGAGAGTGAGGAGACGGGGTCCACCACGATTCCCCCGAGGTCGATACTGGAACTGTAAAACGACGATGAGGATGCAGCCGTGATGCGAGCCGAGATCTCGGCTGCTGACAGGGTGCTGTAGTATCCACGAGTCTCGTAGTACTGAAAGGGTGTGGATGCCGCCGGGGAGGACAATGCCGTTGACAGGAACTTTGACCCAGAGTCGGACTCCACCGGCTGCTCCACCACGTTCTGTCCCGCGGTGGGGGTGCTCAGGGTTACGGTCGACGTTGAACCAGTGATGACACCCCCATTGGCATCAGCAACCGTTAAGGTTTCACCGTTCACCACAAACTCCGAGGACTGTTGGTATCCCGCATCTTTGAAGATTACCTCCACCTGTGCGGGGGTCCCGTAGAACCTGATGGTTGCCAGGTCGGAATCAGGGGCGCTCTGAGACAGATTAAACCCGAGACCGGTACTGAACGACCCCGTCTGCGGCTCGGTCGTCTGATCGCGCTGATCGAACATGCTCATCAGCCACGTGCTGGCGTCGTAGGTTGCAACCCCATCGGTGACGTCATTTGCCACCCCAATCATATTCTGGTTGTGGAGAGTGTCGGTGTCATGAACCACCAGATCCTTCACGTGGGTCACCTTCAGACCGTCGTTCAGTGTGATGACAATATCCCTAATGAAGAGGCTCTGGTTCCAGGTGGCACCAGCGGGGCGGCGGATGACTATGGTGGATATCACGGGTACGGAAACGGGGACAGTAGCGTACCTGCCTTTCATGAGAATCCCACCGTTCCCAGAGTCAGATACCAGGGTGTACTGGGTTGTACCCAGGGAGAGGTTCGGGTCGGCGCCAGACACCACGAATCGCGGTGTCCCCCAGGCGTGCAGGCTTTCCAGGAACGTCTGGCAGTCCGTGGATCCGTCAGAGGGGAGGGTAAACTTTGTGGTACCCTCCCACACGTGGAAGCGGAAGTTTGTGTTCAGGTTGTATGTGTGTCCCGGGGCGGAGCCACTGGGAAAGTTCCCACCACCTGACGTCCCGCCTCCGCCGTTCTGCTGGGAAGATGTATACAGGAAGATGAACTTGTCGCCGACATCCAGGCGGGGGATGGGGTTGTGAGTGCACATGAAGTCCACATCATACGCTGCTTCCTTTGCGGGAGTGCTAGACGCATTTACCAATCCAGTGAGATTACCATTCGTGCCAATGTCTGTGAAAAATGGCAACCACCTGGGTGCGTACGACCCACCGTTCTGCCCCTGATACTCCTCGAACGTGTTGGCAATGTTGAACCTGTGGAGATCCGTCCCCCTGAGCTTGTTCGTGGGGTCATCCAGGTCTGCCTGGGTGCGACACTCGGTCACCGTGGTGTCACCCGAGAATACTCCCAGTGCACCCAGTTGCACCTTGGGGTACAGTCTCGTCACACCGTCATCAAATGTGAAAGATGAGGGGGGGTAATCAAAATCAGTTCCGTAAATCACGTAGTGGTAGGCGGGAACCAGGGTCTGTGTCAGGAACGATATATCCGAGGCAACCTCTGCGCCGTTCACGTAGAGGGTCAGGGTCTTGTTGTCTGGGTCGATCTGGAGGATGATGTGGTACCACCCAGTGGGTTCGGATATCATAGCACCCGTGGGTGGGTACGAGGGAACGTTGTTGGTCAGGAACTTTGATAGGGTCTTTGTACTCTCCCCGGGGACGTTGTTGATGTTGTAGAGGGCGATGTCGAAGTAAGGGTCCCCGTTGCCATCCGTAACTGGTGTGACGTGGATGGACGTTGAATTGACCGCTGTGTTTGTCAGGCTGTCATATATCCCGTTGTTCAAGATGGATATGGGGTAATCCCCGTACTCACCATCAGGATTCGGGTACTGTCCAGTCGTGGATCGCCAGGTGGTCTCGTACGTCTTGATGACGCCAGAGGTTTCCACGCCGTATCCAGAGATGCTGGTGGGCACCTGGTGCACTGGCACCTCTACCTCAACCTGGGAACTCGCTGCCAGTGTAAGGGCTACATTGGGAACCAGGGTGCTCGGGGGGACATTCTCGGTGCCCTCAATGTCCCCCTCGCTCTGGAGACTCAAAACACCGCTCTGGATGGCAACATTTGCAGCAAAGTCTGGGACCACGTCTGTGACACTTGCCGAGCCGATGTTCAGTGCCTGAATCTGCTGTTCCGTGAGGCTGGCTGCCGTCACAACCTTCGAGAGTTCCCTGAGTTTCACGACCACCTCGACCTCATGCTTGTCCAGGGCACACAGGGGGATTGCCATGCTCGGGTTGCGGAAGAAGTAGAAGGGGAGGGCAACCAGGAACTGCCTGGGGTAGGTGCCGTATTCGCCCACCAGTGTGCCAGAGGCGGGTCCCAGACCTGTCAGAGACCCCGTTTTGCCCACGGTGTACTTGAGGGACTCTTGGTGGGAATCACTGGTGTACAGTTCGTGATAGATCTCCATCGTCTCGGACGTGATCCGCTCCACCGTCTGACCACCGATCAGTAGATCTGCGTACTCGATGATGGCGTGTCCGATGCTATCGGTGTACCCCACGGAGTCTGTGGTGTCTGCACCCACCAGGGCTGGGAGGTTGAGCTTGATGTAGATGGTCTTTATGAGGTCTCCCTTGCGGGGGATGATACACCTGAGGGTTTCACCAAAGTTCATCTCGCCCTCGAAGGAGTTCATGATGGTGTCAGTGGAGAAGCGTGTGTGCCTCCGATACTGCTTGTGGAAGTAGGTGAATGTGGGGAGGTCAGTGATATACTGATCCTGCACCCCAGTGCTAACGAGTTCGACACGACCGCTCGCCATTCTGTAATACCTGCGGATTATTTTCAGGCAAAAAACCCGACGGGAATAACAGAGAGCGTTATGAACCTACAGCTCAAAAAGTTCGACCCGCGCACCATGGCAGACGACAAGGTGTGCGTGTTCATCGGGAAGCGTGGGACCGGGAAGTCCACACTGATCACAGATGTGTTGTACTACAAGAAGCATCTCCCAGCAGGGATAGTGATGTCTGCGACAGAGGATGGCAATCACCACTACAAGTCGTTTGTCCCCGACTTGTGCATCTATGGTGACTATGATCGAGAGGCGATAGAGAGGGTACTGGATCGCCAGAAATCCATCGCAATCAAGAATAAGACCCCGCCTGGAGCATTTCTCCTCTTGGACGATTGTATGTACGACAGGAAGTTCATGAAGGATGTGTGTATCCGCCAGTGCTTTATGAACGGTCGGCACTGGAAGATCTTCTTCATGCTGTCGATGCAGTACTGCATGGACCTGACCCCCGACCTCCGTGCCAACGTTGACTACGTGTTCATCTTGAGAGAGAATATCGTGCAGAACAGAGAGAAGCTCTACAAGGCATTCTTTGGTATCTTCCCGAACTTCCAGATGTTCCAGAAGGTCATGGATGCTTGTACTGAGAATTACGAGTGCCTGGTGCTCGACAACACCAAGCACTCCAACAAGATCGAGGACTGCGTGTTCTGGTACAGGGCAGCAATCCGCAAAAACTTCAGGTGCTGTTCACCCCAGTTGTGGACAATGCACAATCAGAGGTATGACCCCAATCACGCCCAGAAGGGTCCCGCAAAGACCTCCGCATCCACCTCCAAGATTACGAAGCTTTCCTAGGCGCCATATTCTTGTAGTCCTCCTGGTTACCGCATATCTTGTCCCCACAATGGTCACGGTTTGCGTTGAAGACCACCAGGTCCTCCGTGGAGCACCCGTGTTTCAACGACCACCTCCCAAGCATGGCGGGCTTGGGAGGAGATTTGAATATCCGCTGCGCTATATACTTGAGCATTCTGTTTTGTATGTATTGCTCCATATCCTTAAGTTCAGCAATAAGGGTTCTAGACATTGTAAATTAATGGGTGTGATATATAAACTCACCTCCCCCAGCGGACAGTCCTATGTAGGACAGACCATCCGTCTGCTGAGGAAGCGCCTACTGGAACATCAACGACTAACCTGTTGCCCCGCACTCCACAACGCCATCAAGAAGTATGGGTTTGCGAACTTTAACGTAGAGACCCTCTGGGAGGGCGACAACGACCTCCTGAACCAGAAGGAGATTGAGTTTATCGCCAAGTTTGATACCAAGAATAACGGCTACAACGCCTGCACAGGGGGACACCTAAGCGATGGTCGCAAGGGCATTCCAATGACCGAAGAAGCCAAGAGCAAAATCAGTGAAAGTCTAAAGGGTCGTCCCAAGAGCGACGAGATGCGTCAAAGGCTTAGTGAGGCTTTGAAGGGAAAGAAGCGTCCTCCAGCAACTTGGAGACACGTGGCGGTCCAGCAACTCAACAAGGATGGAAGCCTTGTAAAGGTGTGGGGTTGTGGGAGTGATGCTGCGAAAGCCTTGGGTATTCATAACTCCAATATCAACAAGTGCCTCAAGGGTCACCTTGGGAGTTCAGGTGGTTTCAAATGGGCTTACCACCCCGAAGCCTGAGGACTAGGTGAAGCGTGCTTTCTTTTTGAATCGAATAGTCCGCCAGTGTCCTCCCATCCTCCAACTGCTTCCCAGCAAAGATAAGTCGTTGCTGATCGGGAGGGATGCCCTCTTTGTCCTGGATCTTCGCCTTCACATTGTCGATCGTGTCCGAGGACTCCACCTCCAGGGTGATGGTCTTGCCAGTCAGAGTCTTCACGAAGATTTGCATGGTTTTTGTTAACCTATGCGCTGAAAACTTTAAAAAAGATTGAGGCGGTATAACAGACCCACATGGCTTCAGCAGGTCAGCCGATTACTATGAATCTTCAGGACTCAGGAGAGGGCATGGTCCCCTTCGGTGCCGGGGCGGCAGATCCACCACCCCAGCCCACAATGTCGCAGAGCAGCCGCCCCGTGCGTGAACAGCCCACTGCAGCGTTTGGACCGCCACCAAAAAATCCTACAGATAGTATAACAGATCTTAAAGAAATGATGGACTCCACACCAATCGATGATGTTCTTTCGCCCGAGGAGATACAGGGTCCGCCCCCACAGATGATGCCCCCGCAGATGCCCGCAAACCAGGGTGCCATGATGATGCAGCCACAGGTTGCCCCGCAGCAGGATGCTCCCAAGAAGCCCCCGGCTCCCCAGAACCCCATGAACCTCACGGACGAGCAGATGCAGGCGCTGATGGTGGCGTTCGCTGCCGCCCTGGCATTCAGCGATCCCGTCCAGGCGAAGCTTGGGACGACTATTCCCAACTTTCTCGTGGATGGGGAGCGTGGTAACACCGGACTTGTTGTGTCCGGTCTGGTCGCTGCCTTGGTTTTCTACTTTGCTCAGCGTTTCATGGCTCGTGCCTAAATCTGTGCGGGTGGTGCAGACGGTGTGGGGGCGGCATTTTTAATGACCGACCCGCCGTTGTACTTATTCTCGAATATCAAGAGGGCGCCAGTGAGCGACAGGGCGTAGATGAGTGTAATGCTAGTCCACGTCATGACAGCTTCACCCGGGGTTACCTGGGATGGGTTCTTGAAAGCCATCTTGTACTTGTCGGAAAATGCCCGAAGAGCAAGATGGAGCAGGACCGTGACAGCACACGCAAACAAAATCACCTTGGGGGCGAGCTGAGCCTCGCCTGTCATTGAAGCCATCTTAATCATGGATGGAATGAGACCGAAAAGAGTGAGCGCCTTCCACTCCTGAGCAAGCCCCTTGTTGCTCGGATTCACCATCGCAACTGCCATGATGGCAATAGTGCCAGCATAAATACTAACAGATGTAAGGTTGTCCATTTATAGTATCATCAGATATTTTTTAGTCGACGATGGTTCGCTTGCAGAATCCCTGCTCCACTGGGATAATTTCATAAAGACCCAGGGACTGAGCAACCTTCCGGAGATCCCTGAAGTTTTGCCAGAACTGTGGTGAATGCTCGTACTCCTCGATCGTGCAGTGAGCCAGCTCGTGGAGAAGTACGTGAAAGATCTGGTTGGGAGTCCCGTCAATGCACACACCAATCTCATACCCCTTGTTCGTGTTCCATCCAATGCCACTCCCCAGATCCCTGTGGACCCCCACGAGGACACACTGTGTGTGAAGGGGCTTCCACCTCGGATCATCGCTCTTTCTCAAATGCTCACGGAGTAGCCCGTACCTCCTCTTGACATCTGTGAACCTAGCAGGCTCTGTCGTCAGGGCAACACACCCCGCTGCGGCGCAACAAGCAATCACAATCTCCATTAATATAAGCGGAACATAAATTTTGAATATAGTTTCTGGAGGGGTGTGCCATCAAACCTCTCCCACGCCTCCAGAAGCACACCCTTCTGCTCCAAGTGGGACACCAGCATATCCCTGTATGCCAGTGGCTCCGGGCGGGGTCCCTGGCTGTAGAATGGGGTGTCCACCAACTGGACCTCGATCTGCTCCCCGAAGTCCCCAAAGCCCGTGCGACCCCGTGACTGGAAGGTGTTCCCCAGTGGGTCCTGGAACGGCAGGGCGTCCAGGATGTGGTGGGCGTCGGGGATGCACCCGAACAGCACACCACCCCTCCGCAGACGCTGACGGATTGCCTTGATACTCTGGATGAATGTATCCCTGTCTTGGAATATGTAGTGCAGAGAGAAGTTGAAGCAGATGACATCATACTGTTTCGGGGGACACGAACGAATATCCCCTTCGAAGAATCTCACCTTGTACTTCAACCCCTCTGCCCTCCGACGGGCTTCAACCAGGCTATCATGATCAGGGTCGCACATATCAACCCTGGCTCCCGCAGCCTTCCACTTGAGGAGATCGCCCCCGCAACCGCATCCTACATCGAGCACCTGCAGACCTCGACGGTCCCTGCAGATGTTCTCGATGAGAGAGCGCTTAACAAGGTTGTTAGCCTTGCGGATGTCCTCCATTTTCTTATATAAAGCCGTTCGACTTTAATTACCAAACTACTCGATGTCTCTCGAGCAGGATTACACCACCGTGCCTGGTCAGCTCTTTGCCTGCCTCTCTGTCGTGGGTCCCGACGCCCCACAGAAGTGCGACAAGTTTGGCATCAAGATCCGCGGGTGTTTTGCGACCCGTGATGAGGCTGCCAACCACGCCAAGCGCCTCCAGAAGGAGGACAGCACCTTTGACATCTACGTGGTGGACATGTACAAGTGGCTCCTGATCCCACCGGATCCCACGAAGATCGAGGACTCCCACTACACCAACGACAAGCTCCAGGAGATTATGGAGGGCTATCGGGAGAACCAGAAGCAGGCGGCTAAGTTGTTCGAGGAGCGCAAGCGTGACATGGTTGAGGACTCGCAGAAGGAGTACATCAAGCCCGGCGACGAGAACTCCAAGTTCTACTCGAAGCCCGATGAGGCACCGGTGAGCCACCCAGCCGAGGTGCTGGGCCGCCTGAAGAAGGAGAAGCCGGATGCCCCCATTGAGGAGTTGGTCAAGGAGGCGGATATGATTGTGCAGGAGGAGGTTAAGGAACGACAGGCTAGGCGAGAGGCTGAGTTGGCGGAGGAAAATGTTGAGGAAAAGTAGATGAAGGATATACTTTGCAACATCAATCTGGTTTTGAATGTTGTGAATCTCGTGGTGGCTCTGGGGGTCGTGTTGTATTTTGCGACCATGCGTGATATTACAGAAAATACAGAGCGCCCCGCAGTCGATGCGACGACTGTCATGAAGGATGCTAGCACATTGCCGTCTAACAAGATAAGGGCTACATTCTTGTTAGAGGATGATGTGAAGAAGACTTACAAGACCGAGGTCCCGGGTGAGGCTCCTATGGCTATCGCAGCGTTTGATAGCGAGTATAGATACAGCCTCTTTAACACAAATGTGGCTACCAAGTTCCTGGATCGCAAGGCGGCCATCAGGGAATTGAAGTCTGAGGTGGATGAGGGTGGGTACGATATCGATTTCAATTCGCTCCAGTCCGAAGAATGACCGGTTGGATCATCCCCCTGCCCATGAAAAACCCAACAACAAATGCTATAATCAACAACACCCAGGCTGTCCTGTCCATGTTGCTGAATATATCTCCTGGCTTCATCTGAGGCTCCTGTATCGGTGGTGGCGGTGGGGGAGGCGCGTAATACATGTAATCGTGTGGAGGCTCCTGTAAGAGTTGTGGTGGAGGGAGCATGGTGCGATCATCCTCGATGGGAGGCTCTGCGTAGGGGTCAGGGCGGCGAAGACCATCGAAGTTGATCTCTGCACCCTGAACTGGATCGGCTGATGAAAGGTCAGTTTCCATTATTCTCCCCGTGTAATTTAATGTCCTGTAGACAACGCAGTATGGAGCGTATGATGGCGCACAGGATCCTGTGGAACACTGTGCTGCCAGATGATCTGTTGTGGCAGGAGTTTGGTGCTGGAAAATCCAAGACCCGTCACAGCAGAAGTTATTTCACAATCACTGAAAATGGCACCATGATAGAGCGGTGTATAGCCTGTGGGGAGACTGCAATCTATTCCTCGTCCTCATCCTCATCCGATTCGTATTCACTGTCCCAATCATCCTCGTCGGACCCCAACTCCACCTCCTCCTCACCGTCGTCCTCCTCGTCGCTGACTACAAACCCAGCGAGATTGCCGTCCTTATCGGCATCCTCCTCGTCATCTTCACTATCGTCATCATCATACTCATCGGAGCACACAGGCTCTCCCAGATCCTCGTCCTCGTCCTCTCCAGGCAGTTCATCCGCATCATCGTCATCCTCTGGAATCTCCACGGGTTCGTAGCGAACCGGAGGTTTTGATAGACGCCCGGACCGTGTTTTCGGGGGCATTTGTTAAATATTAAGTGAGTCCTTTAAGTATAATGATTTGAACGGAACACCCAGTTCGGATGACTTCTGTAAGAGGATAGTCTCTCCCTGCACTGCGAGGTCCTGGATGATCTCATTCATCTTCTCGTGCGCCCCGCCGTCCGTGCACATGTGCACTATGTCCGATGCGTGCACCAGGGAGTCATAGAGGTGGGAGGCTGCAATGGTGGGCGAGGTCTCCGCACTCCTCTCGAACATCGTGACGCTCGAGATGAAGCGCCCGTACGCCTCGGGGTTGAGACCGGAAAACTCATGAACCTTGATCTTGATACCAGTCAGCTTAATTCCTTGGCGTGTGGAAACTGTTGGTATAAATAGGAGCCAGATTAGCAGAAACAGGCTTGCCATAATTGACAACAGCATTTGGCAAGATCGCCTTCTTGATATTCTCGAATGTTTTATTGTCTGGGAACATCTTCCTTGCCAGAGATGGTGGCAGCCGAAGCTCCCGCCCTGAAAAGTCCTTGCAGAACCCGTGTCGGCGCCCCTCGGCGGTGTCGTTCGTGCAGAAGCACCTCTGGCGGATGGTCCCCTTCGTACTCACCCAGAACCACACGTGGTTTGAGCTGTGATTCCGCTGGACATTCTCGCAGTACTGAGATTGGGTGGCAACGGATACCCCCGCCTTATTCTTGAACATCCTGGTCAGCCTGGCATCCTTCTGCCCCTGCATGTTCTGGCGGACGAAGGTCTCTAGGAGGGCGAGAACCTCTGAATCCACCAACTCATTCTTGGTCTGAGCGGACGTAAAGCCACCGGTCGTCGGCTGGGGACCGGGTTGTATCGCAGTGGCTACGGCGTCCGCGGGAGCCCTCACGGTCGCCATCCACATGTGTTCGATCGTCGGCTCCTGCCCCACCTTGGTCCACGTCCCAGGGGGCTTGAGGGCGTCCGCCATCCCCAGGGGTGCGTCGTATATCGCTACGGGGAGGTACGGCTCCTCCACCACCCCCTTGGACATCTTGTGACACCAGGGCAGCCTGAAGCCGCTCCCCTTGTAGACTGCCTCATCCACCACGGAAGACCACTTGACACTCATGTAAACCTTGTTGAGTAGGGAGACGACATGAGCCCTGATGTTCAGAGCTCCCTCCTGATCCACAAGCAACCCGGTCCAGTTCAGGTGCATCCCAGTCTTGATCTTGTCCCCAACCATCTTGGGGTTTGCCAAGCAGATGATACACCTGCCCCCACCCAGGGTATTCACCTTGTCGCAGATGACTTTGCAGATAATCTCAACCTGGTGGATATCGAGTTGCTCGTCATCCTTGTAGTCCAGATCCATGAAGAAGTTGTAGACGGGTGTTTTCTGTTCCACCACAAACACCTTCTCCCCCTGGGCGATTGAGTCTATGCAAACTCTGTACAAACTATCAAGTCTTTCATATGGGATTGACAGGACACCACCGTCCATAAGCACATGTGAAAGGGACTTCCTATTGTTGAAGGCATTCTCTTTGCTCCACCGTTTGAGCATCTCTGTTGATATAGTATGTTCACTCGTTTTTAAACATCGCCGAGAACCGATTTACCAGCACTTCGCAGCCCTCCTCGTCGTGCCCCTGTTCGCCAGACGGGGGAGAAACCACCTTCGTCCGTCGCTCCTTCATCCACTTGACAAGGTCCTTTGCCTTCATCCCCATGAGGAGATCCACAGTCTCCTGGGGAGCATTCTCCTCCCTTGCCATCTGAACAGCCTGGTCTTTCAATTCTGCCGTTACCACAGATTGCGGCATTGGTTATATAGCTTCTCTTAATATTAAAGAGTGAGCGAGATTCGTGCAGTTTTCGGCAGAACAGGGGGTTGTTGAGGACGTTGTACTTGATGATGTCCCACTGCTTCCTCTGACTAAACTCCTCCAGAGTGGACCACAGCATCATGTCATTCTCGTCGTAGGTGCGTTTGATGGGTAGATGCCTCAACTTCATGGCATCCATCTTTGCCTTCTCGGTGTTGAACCTCTGGATGGTGGTATCTCTCTCGTGTTGGGTCATATCGACAAACAATATAAATACGTGGTATACGGAAACAACCTGTATGCCTCTCTGTTGGTCATCCTGTAGTTCCTCATCTGTCCGGTTATACGCCCTGAAGGTGTACGTTGTGTACTCTCCCTCTTTTAGAGAGATTACACCCCTGGTTTCTTCCTCCAGTTCCCTTAGGGCGCATCGTAGAGGGTTGTTGACTTCCCTCTTTCGGCATCCCCCTGCCACGAAGATCCAATCCTTGAATCTTCGGTCCCGGACTGTGAGGAACTTGGGATGACCTCCTGAAATGCATACAGGAATGGCTATGGCTTTATGCCGTTCCTCATGCAGAAGGTCACTCATGTCCTCTTGATATTCGCCCAGAATTTATTCCTCCTCCTCTACCACAGTCTCCATAACGGGTTCCGTGGGCTCTGGCGCGGGGGGCGGCACCACCACTGGGGGAGTGTGAACCTTGTGCGCAAGCTCGATGCTGAAGTTCTTGCACCGCTCGATGTCACCCTTTTGCTTCTTGAGCTCCACGAAGAGGTAGTAGCCGGCGGCTGCCACGAGGAGCGCAACAACAATTGAAATGGTGTCTCGGTTGATCGAGATCATTTGTATATACCTGAAGTTTTTTAGCGACCAAATATCGCACCATCCTTGGACTTCGGGGACTCGCGGGGGCATCCCATCCCTGGCTCGGCGAACTGGACCGACTGGTAATGTGGAGAGTTGCACTGACGACCGATGGGCGCCTCGTCGCAGCAGGGCTTCCCGGAACTCGCCACCCTGCTACCACCACCAGGGGTCAGATAGTTCTCGAGACCCCCAGATTTGGGATCATACATACACACAAACAAGAATGCAGCAATCACGATGTACTGCCAGAACTTCATTCCAAAGCAACGCTTTGACATTACCCGAGATTTAATTGGCATACATCAGTCCTGCCATGCCATTGTTAATCTTGAGCACGTTGTAGTTGACGGCGTAGATCTTGCTCGTGATGTTATCAGTCTCTGAGATGATACGAGCCGAGTCGAGGCGGGAGAAGTTCAGAGTGCCCGTCGGCTGGTGCTTGGCAGTGTCGAGGCAGAAGGGGTACACGAACGTCTTGGTGTTGTTGTTCGTCATGTTGGGGACGTGGTAGAAGCAGGTCACCTGGGTGTAGTGCGGGGATGCGTACTTGAAGTCCGTCACGTCCGTGCCGTTGATCTGGAACTTGATGCGGTTCGTCACGGATGCGAGACCGGTGCCCGTCGTGGCAGACACCGCCGTGTTGGACGATGCCATGTACTTGACCGGGTGGTTGAACTGGAGATCCTGAACCTTGCCGCCCGACGGCTCAGCCCTCTGGACCTGGGTGATGAGCATGTTGTGCTCCTTCTGCGCCATATCCTGGCGCTCCTGGTTATCCAGGTAGACAAAGTTGCCAAAGCACTCAAAACGGTCCGAGGCGCTCACAGTGCCCCAAGTGATCCGCAGCTCCACATCGTGGTACTGGAGCGCCACCAGTGGGAGGGCAGACTGGTAGTTCTCGCAGAACCAGAAGCGGAGCGGGAACCAGGAGGAAGCATTGTTGAATCCAGCGTACATGCCACCAATAGAACTGCGGCTCAGGGTCGTCGCCTGCGTGTCAATGGCAACATTGGACATAAACTCGGACTCCTGGGTGTCGATAACCTGACCACCGATGAGAAGCTCCACCTTGTCAACCTTCTCATCCCACATAACGGGGGTCATCTGGGTCCCATCCGTGCACGTCAGGTACACGTATGACAGCAAGTCACCCTTCCGCTCGAAGCGGATAGTAGAGGTGCGCCCAGTCGCAGGGTTCCCCTGGATCACCTGGCGTTCCACAGTCTGGGCAAAGTTGGTGTGGCGGCGGTAGGTTGAGCGGAAGAAGGAGATCTCCGGCTCGCCTACGAGGTGCACGTCCTGAGCGCCGATAGCAACGAGTTGGGCAATACCACCCGACATCTATTTGTATTACTAATGGTTGCGAATATTTTTACGGGCATGCATTCACACGACGGGTGTGGAGTTTGACCGCAAACGAATTGTCCTCTAGACCATTGAAGCTGATGAGACGCCCGTAACGATCCGTCCACCTAATGGTGAGACGGTCCACTTGTGGGATGGGAGACGGGAAGTCCACCTTCATGTGGTAGTCTGTCATCTGCTTGAAGCGCTTAATCTGACCACTGGCAACGTCCATGGGGATGATACCGAATGCCCTGTTGGAACTCCCGAGACCGGCGTCCTGCGTGTAGTTGGTGCGGAGTTCCTCGATGTCAAGGAACACCCCCTCGTTCGGGGCAAGGTCCACCACCTTGTCGGACTTGATGAACTCCCTGCCTCGGGTCAGGAGGAAGTCGGAGTACAGCGGGAAGTCCTGGGATCCTGCAAATGCCACGTTGCTCGACATCAACACGTTCTGGGTGGCGGTGTCGTCGAAGCCCAAGAGGCGGGTCATCTCCTGGGTGTTGCTGTGGAGTCCGAAGGGACCGTAGGCAGTGGGGCGGGTGAACAGGAATTTGCCCTCGTTCTGGAGATATGAGACGGAGATGCCCGCCACGTTGGAGCAGGCGCCCGCCATGTACGAGGCGAGTCCCGTGGCACCGTAGAAGCCCTGGGGGAGGCTGAAGGTCGAAAGATCCCCCAGCACCTGTGGGGTGTTGTTGCTGGACACGTCGCTAACGGAGAAAACCCCCGTGCCATCGGTCAGGTTGTAGAGGGAGTTGGGCACGGAGGCGTGCAAGAGTTCCACCGAAGTAATCTCCCTGATTGGGGTGACCAGGGAGAGGACGTAGTTGTTTCCACTAGGGTAGAGAACCTGATCGCGATTCTCAGAAGAAACGAAGATGGTGTGGGATTCCATAATTAACATATACTGTGAAATAATTTAGGCGAGGGGAGCGCCATACGGACCACCCTCATCGATCTTGTAGTCGTGGCTAGAGCGAACCTTGGACTGCAGGTCGCAGAAGCCACCCGGGGTCAGCGCCTTGCTGTAGTACCCGTAGGAACCGGCGCCCGCCACACACTCCAGCTTATGGGGGGCCGTGAACACCTCGCTGGGGACGGGACCCGCCGTGCTGATGTCAGCGAAGCCCTCCTTCTTAGAGGCACACATGAGGAAGATGAGACCAACCACGATCAGGATGAGCACACGGTCATCGAGCTTCTTGAGAGTCTTGAGGAACATTTGTAATACACCAACAAAATATTGTTGGGGTGCGTTAAAGGGTATCGAATATAATGGTTTAAGACATTAGCATTCAATGGATATTGACATCGAGCTTGACCGCGGTGGTTCGAAAGGTGTCAGTCTCAGTTCCGCTGAGGCTGCCCTCCTGAATGAAGTCACGATCGACCCTGAGCCTGCTATCCGTCGCAACCCCATCAAGAGGGCGAGGAAGCAGAGGAAGGTTCAGTTCGAAGAGGCGGTGGATGAGGACGCTGATATGGGAGCATTCATGAACCCAGGGAAGTCGTCCAGGGAGGCACCACCCCCTCCAGTGGAGCATGACTACCACGAGGGTCCCGGGGGTGGGGATGGGGATGAGGACTCAGAGTCCGACGAGGAGGGGGGTCACCCGCAGCAGTCCTTCGGGGGTCCCGAGCAACCGAGCCAGGGATACACCAGCGTCGATGACGAAAAGGCTGACCTCCTGAACAAACTGACCCGCCTGGAAAAGAAGGGGTATGTGATCAACAAGAAGTTGAATGCCTACTCGCCAGTCCAAGACCTGCGAACGGAAGTCAAGAGGATCATGTACTCTATAGAGGTTGAGCAGTCCGTCAAGTTTTCCCGTCGCACCCTGGTTGCCTGTGTGACTGGTCTGGAGTTTCTCAACAAGCGGTACAACCCCCTGGAGATCCAACTGGATGGATGGTCCGAGAGTGTCATGGAAAATGTGGACGACTACGACGGGGTGTTCGAGGAACTGCACAACAAATACAAGGGGAAGATGGAGGTTGCCCCAGAGGTGAAACTCCTAATGATGCTGGGTGGCTCTGCGATGATGTTCCACCTGACCAACAGCATGTTCAAGGCGGCAGTCCCCAACGTGAACGACATCCTCAAGCAGAACCCAGGGCTGGCAGCGTCCATGGTGGATGCCGTGAAGAATAGCCGTCCCGGCGGGGGTCCTCCACCACCCGCGATGGCTGAACCGGCTCCTGGGGGGCAGCGGGAGATGCAGGGACCCGGACTGGATCTCTCGTCCCTGATGGGTGGCTTCGGGATGGGACCGCCCCCGCCCATGACTACCCGCCCAGAGCCAGTTGAGGTCAAGGAGGGTGAGGGTGAGGATGATATCCAGAGCGTCTCCGATATCGTGAGCACCACAGAGAGTGAGATTCGTGAGGTGAGCACGGGTGGCGACGGCAAGAAACGCCGGGGGCGCCCTCCAGGCAGTAAGAATAGTAACAAGAAAGAATTATCTCTGTAAGTGATAACACTACATGTTGGCGTATGCCCCATTTGAACCAGAGGGGGTGGAAGAGCCCCCACCCCAAGCCCCTGCTCTTGTAGCACCTACTCGTCAGGGGGTTCAGCCCCGGTTCAGGAACCGGAGGGCTGTCATGACCCCTGAGGAGACGGAATGTACCTATCTGGTAATGTTTTTCATATTTGGGATGATTGTCCTCTCGATCAAGTAGAGGCAATGTAGGTGTATGGTCCCTCGCCACGCACCCTTGCCCTCGATTTCAGAACGCTCGTTTGCACGTCGCAACGCTTGGCGAAGAAGGTCCAGAAGGCCTCACCCTCTCCGCCATTCACACGGAACGAGTTCGTCTCCCTGCTCCACGGGGTTACCCACAGAGAGTAGGTCTGCTGGCTGCACGGGGTCACCTGTATGGTTGGGATGTCCCCATGGGCTACCAGAGCCCTGACGTAATCAGGGAGTTCCACATCCTCGTTTATGCAGCACTTCCCACGGTAGTACACACCGCCCTCGGGACCCTCCAGGCACCCGTGAACCAGGTGCTTCCTCCGGGGATCCAGGGGGTGGTCAATCACGAAGGTCTTTGCGGCGTTGGTGTTGCGGAACACCTCACCCGTGGTGGGCTCGTAACAGAGAGACTGGGCTCCAGTGGAGTCGACGTCCCTGATAGGACGTATGAAGCACGAATCAGTTTGTGCGGACTGTAAGGGAGCGCCGCTTGCATTCATGACGATACTGCGGTCGTGCTGGGTGGAGACGCCGTTGTGCCCCGCCTGGTATCCCAAAGCAATGCTGTAACTCCCCTGTGTGTAAAACCCGGCGAGACCTCCGATAGCAACAGCCCTCGTCTGCTGATTTGACTCACCGGCGCCCCTGCCGATCGCGATGCCCTCGGAGCCCTGGGTGACCCTGCCCGCATTGAACCCGATTGCCAGTGCACTCACCTGCTGATCGCTCATACCCGCTCGGAACCCGATGGCAGTTGCCTCTTGGAGCTGACTGCACTCACCTGCCTCAAACCCAATAGCAGTCGACTGATACCCCTGGTGGCAGAGACCAGCGTTGTACCCGATTGCCGTCGCCTGAACCGCCTGCCCGGATGCCCCCGCCTCGGTGCCGATAGCAATACACTGGGCATTCTGATTGCACGTACCAGCCGAAAACCCGATAGCCACTGATTCGCTACCCTGACGCTCACGACCCGCGCCACGGGCAATTGCCACGGCGTTAGGAGACTGATCACTGTTCCCTGCAAGGTAGCCGATTGCCGTGGCATTTTCACCCTGAAAACTGTCACCCGCCCCGAAGCCCGCAGCAAATGAAGCAACCCCCTGGTTGCAGAAGCCACAGCTGAATCCGATAGCAATTGCCTGGCTCGACTGATTGATGCGTCCAGCACTAGGACCGATGGCAGTTGCCAGTTCCCCCTGGTTAGACTCACCGGCGGTGCTACCGATAGCAATACACTGGGCATTCTGATTGCACGTACCAGCCGAAAACCCGATAGCCACTGATTCGCTACCCTGACGCTCACGACCCGCGCTATGGGCAATTGCCACGGCGTTAGGAGACTGATCACTGTTCCCTGCAAGGTAGCCGATTGCCGTGGCATTTTCACCCTGCCCGGATGCACCCGCCCCGAAGCCCGCAGCAAATGAAGCAACCCCCTGGTTGCAGAAGCCACAGCCGAATCCGATAGCAATTGCCTGGCTCGACTGATTGATGCGTCCAGCACCAGGACCGATGGCAGTTGCCACTTCCCCCTGTCCAGATGCTCCCGCAGTGTACCCGATGGCAACGGAGTTGTTGTTCTGGTTACACCTCCCCGCCTGGTAACCAATACCAACGGCATTGGAAAACTGATTGCTGTACCCCGCCTCGAAACCAATCGCAACCGCCGCGGACCCCTGGTTGGACAACCCCGCGGACGCCCCGATTGCCATGGCGTCATCCTCCTGTTCTGTGTAGCCAGCAAGGGCACCGATAGCAGTGGATCTGTTACCCTGATTGACCTGAGCCGCAAACGCACCCAGAGCCGTGGACTGCGATCCTTGAGTCACCTTGCCAGCAAATATACCGATAGCAACAGACTCGGGATCCTGGGTCTCCCTGGCAGCCTCGGCCCCGATGGCAACGGAACGGGAACCCTGGGTAGACTCACCAGCGAACTTCCCGATGGCAACGGCAGATGACGCCTGCACGCACGTGCCAGCCCCAGTCCCAATGGCAAGAGCCTCATCCTGCTGGTCAGACTGCCCCGCCTGGTAACCAATCGCGGTTGCCTTGATGCCTTGGGTTGAGGTACCAGCCTCAACGCCAACAGCCACCGACTGTGACCCCTGATTCTCAAACCCAGCCGACTTGCCGATAGCCACAGACTGCGATCCCTGGTCGGACTGACCCGCATGGTCACCGATCGCAATGGACGTGTCACCCTGATTGACCTGACCCGCCTCGCCACCGATGGACAACGCACCGCTCCCCTGACCACATTCGCCCGCCAGATCGCCAATGGCGGTGGCCGAGATGCCCTGGCGGGAAAATCCAGCCTTCCTGCCGATTGCCGTGGCAAACTGACTCTGGTGGAATGCAGCTGCTTCTGAACCGATGGCAGTGGCTTGCTGTAACTGCCTCATGGACGCAGCGTTCGTCCCGATTGCCGTGGAGTTCGTACCCTGTATGGTGCTACCAGAGTTGGATCCGATAGCCACACACTGGGTCTGCTGGTTGCTATAACCCGCATTGCCACCGATGGCAACCGACCCGCTCCCCTGACTAAAAGCAGCAGAGGCGATCCCAATCGTCACAGTGTTGGCACCCTGGAGCTGCCCGGCGCTCTCGAATCCGATTGCCACCGCACCGCTCCCCTGCTGAAAGAGTCCACTCGAGGGACCAATGGCAACCGCGCGTGGGAACTGACTCGTCTTACCAGCCTCATTTCCCAGAGAGACCGCCTGGGATCCCTGAAGACAGTCACCAGCACTCGTTCCGATGGCGACGGAACCGCTCCCCTGACCGCTCCTACCCGCTTCGAACCCAATAGAAGTGCTCCTTATGCCCTGTCCTGATCCACCAGCCAAGTGTCCGACCGCAACGGACTCCGAACCTTGGTTCAGTGTGCCAGCCGCAGCACCAATGGCGGTGGCGTTCTGCCTCTGACTGGTCTTTCCGGCAAAGTAGCCGATGGATGTGGCATTGGCAAACTGCTGACAGAAACCGGATTCGAAGCCAATAGCCACACAGTTTGCCTTTTGGCTCGTCTTGCCCGCAGACGTACCGATGGCAATGCACTGCGAACCCTGTTCCACACGCCCCGCGGACACCCCGATCGCCGCAGACTCCTTGCCCTGCGTGACGTACCCAGCGAGTGTGCCGACCGAGATACTGTTGGCGCCCTGAGCAGTGTAAGCCGACTGGAAGCCCAAAGCCACCGCATTTGCCCCCTGGTTGCTGTAGCCCGCAACGGTCCCGAACGCCAGGGAGTACGACCCCTGGTTACAGAAACCAGAGTCCTTCCCGATAGCAATCCCGTCTCCCACCTGACCACTGTTACCAGCATTGACACCAATTGCCACACAGTTTTCACCCTGGTTACTCTCACCAGCCTGAGTGCCAATAGCAATGGAACGGGACCCCTGTGTGCTGTGACCAGATAGGTAGCCCACGGCAATCGCACTCTCCTCTTGGAGGTTACGACCCGCCTCGCTACCCAGAGCAACCGCACGAGACCCCTGGGTGTTAAAGCCAGCCTGGAAACCCATCGCAAACGCATCCTTCTTCTGATTCGTCTGACCAGCCTCCACACCAAACGCAAACGCCTGAGATCCCTGACCCACCTCTCCAGCCCGAACGCCAATTGCCGACGCAGAGGAACCCTGACCGTTCCGTCCTGCACCCAGACCGATTGCCACGGATTGGTCACCCTGGTTGGACGCCCCCGCATCCACACCCACGGTGATGGACAACGAACCCTGGTTACTGAAGCCAGAAGCAGCGCCGATGGCAATGGACTGGTTACCCTGTGCCGACTCGCCCGCCCGTGCACCAATTGCCACCCCCTTGTTACCCTGTCCACTCTTACCAGCAAGATAGCCAATAGTCACCATGTCGGAAGCGCCCGGGGCGGGACCGTTCTGCATTGCGTTATGCCCCACGATCACCGCATTCTCTGGGGACCCAGTTGCAGAGTAACCACCCACTGCCACAGAACGTGCACCAGGGTGAGCATTGAACCCAATCGCAATCGCATCCTGGGCGTTCATGATCGTGCTGGGGGGAGATCCCACCTGAATCGCACGGTTACTACCGAAACCGTAGTTGTGAACCCGGACCCCCTCCTCATAAATGATATTTGAAGACCCGAGGATGTACAGGTCATCCCCTATCTCAGTGGTGTCAGCAAACCTGACGACGTTCGTCCCTATGGGAGCAGTGGACCCCACGGTCAGCTTGACCCCGGAAGGGATCTGGACATCCCCGGTGCTCGTGTCAAACTTCATGTACTCGTCCCAGCTCAGGGGGCTTGCGTTGCTCAGCGCAGGGTCACGGAGGCGGAATGCCAGGGTGTGGCGATTCTCCGTCATCTGATTACCCGTAAGAGCACCGAAGATGGCATTGGCACTTGCAAAGAGGTAGTTTCCCCCAGAGTTCCCCTGGAGCTGAATGTTTGAATGCAATTCGTTGGAGGTCAGGTCGACACCGTTGTTTCCACCGATGTGCAGACCGCCGTTGAAGTGGTTGATTGCCTTTCCGGCATTGATGTCCAGGTTGGAGTTGATCATCACGTTCGCAGACGAGATGTTGATGCTGTCGCCAACCCTGAACGTATTGCCACCTTCCACCAGTATCTCTGTATTGGCACGGGGGTATAGGACATCCACTTGGAGGTTGTCATAGACGGAACCCGTGGAAGCCAACGAGACACCATTGTAATAGACCAACCCTGCGTAGTACTGGAAGCCTTCTGTGCCAGAGGAAGAGGGGTTTGGAGCAACCGGCTGTTCCACGAGGACCAGATTGGAAGACACCACAATGTTTGAAGAGTCCACCAGGGGTGTGATATTCCCCGTGGTGATGTATTGAAATTGATTTCCTGATGTGCCAATTACGCCACCATTGAAATAGAGTGAAGTCCCATCACTTTCAAGGGTAACCTGACCCACCTGATTGTAGGTGGTAGTGGGTATGAACGACACGCGTTCTAACCTGGCTGTTGTTCCGGCTGATGCCATTGTTATATTAATTGGAGAAAAGAACACCGCCCAATCCGCGCTCAATCTTTAGCACGTTGTAATTGACTGCGATCACGTGGATGCCTCCACCCGCAGCGTGATTCGAACCCCTCGAGAGACCCTTGATGACCAATTTAGCATTGTCCATCCGTGAGAAGTTGCAGCTCCCTGTGGGCTTGTATGAGCTGGAGTTCATGCAGAAGTTGTAGGTGTAAAAGCGTGTGAAGAATGGCGTGTTGGTGATGGGGTCCATGTTTATCATCCCCGTGGGGGTGCAGTAGTACCCCTGAACACTGTGGAAGTACGTGGGACTCATATTCTCAAAGTAGGGAGTGCCGTTCAGGTAGAGGTCAGCCTCTGAGAAGGTCCAGTAGTCCCGAGACATGTCACTGCTGTTGGCAGATGCGCCCCAGAATATAGAGCGAACCGGATGATTCAGGTGGGATAGGTCGATGGATGCCACCTCACCGTCCACCGCGTCCGTGAAAAACTCCTGAACCTGGGTGATTATGAACTGCTTGGGACCCTCAACCAGGGCGGTGCGCTCCTTCGTGTCCACAAACACGAAGTTGCCGTACATCTTGGCATTGATGGCGTTCCCAGTGGTGGTGATCACAATCTCAACCTTGTGGTACTGGAGTGCCACCAGCGGGATGTGCTGCCAATTGTCGTTAAAGAAGAAGTGGAGTGGCTGGAAGGTCTTGTTACTCGACGAGGTGGAGTTGTTTATCACACTCGCTTTCGTGTATGAATCTGGCATGTAGACTGGCCAGACGTCAGTCAAGAATGTACTCGACTGACGGTCCACAATCTGACCACCTATGCGCAGTTCCAACCTGCACCCCCTGAACTGCGAGAACATGTCAACGCCCTCAAACCACATATAGGTGAGTATATCACCCTTGGAGGGGATCTCAATGACCTTCGTGCTGTTTTCGGGGATTATGAGATCTGAAATCTTGTACGGAACCTGTGCAAAGTTTGAATGGCGTGTATATCTCATTCTGAAGAGAGAGCTGTCGGGAGTTCCAGAGATTAGGTATGAATCTTGAATTCCCTTGGACACGAGATTGACCAGACCGCCAGACATCTGTCTGCTATAATGTAATCATACATTTTCCTGCTGGTGCGGGTGACTCAGTCTCCACCGCTGGCGCCTCCCCCGTGATGTTGTACCCACCCCTGCGGTACACCCGAACCCGCTTGGAGTACATAGCCCACAGGACCCCCCAGTGATCCCGGAGGTCGTAAATCAGCGGATGACCCGCCCTGTTACCACCCTCCCTCATGACCCGCCCGATGCTCTGAACAATGTCAGACTTTGGAGTCGCCAAGATGACCGTGTCAAGGGTAGGGATATCCAGACCCTCGTGAGCCTGGCTGAAGGTGGCAACGATTATCCTCTTGCGAGAGGACTCCTCCAGTTCCACCTGCTTCATACCACCCATGTACAGACCGGCATCCTCGGGTGCGAAACGGCTGCACAAGTCCTGGCAGTGGAGGCGGCGGTCGGATAGGACCAGTATATGGCGGCGAGTGGTCTCCAACAACTTGCGAACAACCCCCTCGATCATCTTGTTCCGCTCCGGCATCTCAACAACATCCGTAATCATCTGCGTCAGCGAAATCTTACCAGCCCTGTTCTGGGGTGGGAGTTCCCGGAAGGCGGGGCAGTCAAAGTCCAGGGGTATCACCTCCACCCCCTTCTCGGGGGGTCGTTCCACCGCAAAGAAGGTGGGTCCCGCAAACCACTCGAGGACCTTCGTCAGACCATCCTTGCGGACGGGAGTGGCAGAGAGTCCAAACAGGTGGCGGGGGCACACCTTGAACATGGACTGCGAGAACACCTGTGCGCATATGTGGTGCGCCTCGTCCACTATGACCGTCCCCACCGACTGGAAGTCCTTGGGGCTGTACTCCTTCTGGGAGAGCGACTGGAGCATCGCAATCACAAAGTCGCACCCCTCAACCTCCTTGAGGTCCCGCTGGACCCTACCGACCCGAGCGCCAGGACAGAACTGCTCGATACGCTCGATCCACTGCTGAGCCAAGAATTCTTTGTGGACTATCACCATCGTCCGCCACCCCAGGCGCATTGCTATCGCCAGGGACACCGTCGTCTTTCCGTACCCGCACGGGAGGCTCAGGATGCCCCTCCCCGCCTCCAGGGCTGCCCGGAGCGCCTGGGGCTGCTGGGTGCTGTCCCGGAGCTTCCCCGTGAACCGGAGGTGATCCCCCATCCTGCTGGGTTCGGGGCGGATGTCCTTCTCCGCAGGTCCCACGTTCTGCTCCGCCCACCACCTCGGCACCACCAGCTTTCCGTCCTTTGCGGTCCTGAAGACATTGAATGAGGGGACAGGACCACAGTGATACTCGGAGTTGACCACGGGGCGAACCTTCAAGGCGCTTTTGTGCTCCTGCAAGGGCTCGGTAATATATCCGATACATGACAGCATCCTACTAGTATAAAGGCATCAAACTTTATATCAAAAACATATGCCTTCGATCAGCGTTGTCGACAATATTTCCGGTCTGAACAAGAACCTCCAGCAGATCCGTCAGCAGACCAAAGAAGCCGAGGCGGAGACATACCGCATCGAAGGGATGATTCGGGTGTTCAAGAGCCTCCAGGACGTGGGAGTTGCGGATATACCCGTGCCAGAGATGCAGCCTCCTCAGAAGACCTTAGAACCATTGGTAGAAGAGTCTGTACTGGATGATGCCGCCGCTGTTCAGGAGGCTGAGTCCCAGCAGGAGTGAAAAGGTGGATATGTTCGCTGCTTGTAGCAACAACGTGACGCTTGTCAATTGTTACAAGAACGTTGTGGAATTGGGGTCCAAGTACAGCCCAGATATACACCACAAGATTGATGAAGTCCTGGAAGTGGTAAATAACAAAGATCCACCCGAATGGTGGGTTAGCCTTCTAGACTGATGAGTTTCCACGATGTCCCAGAAAAGTCCCCGACGATCCACGCCCCACAAAACTCCATTTCGACCTTCACCCTGTCACCCTCCACCAATCCGCTCAGTGGCTTGTCACCAGTCACTGAGCAGAGATGGTTTCTACCCTTCCAGGGAACCTTGACCCGCAGCACGTCACCCGTCAACGGATTCTGAACCTTCGGAGTCACCAGAGCACCCTTAACGGCGTCGTGCGCCTCACGGATGACCCCCACCGCCCCACGGTTCACCTTGAACTCCAGGTACTTCTTGTTGTTGTGGGTGTGCAGGGGAGCCACCACCTGCACAGTGGTGCTCAGGGTCACCTTCTCCGACGGGAGCGAACGAGTGCCACGCTTCTGCATGTTGCTATACTACTGACAACAGAGAGATTATGAACATTATTAACGCAATTGTACTGGTCTTTACGGGCTCCGATGGCGTCTCCCCGCACCACCGGAGAGCCACCTCGACCGCCGCCTCCACCGACGCGTACGGGGTGTCACGGGGCGAGAGCATGCCAACCATGTGGATCCGGTGGTTGCGGCTGCGAGTGGGGATGGGATGGGCGGTCCAGATGGCACTCGACATGTCTTGGGTCTCGGTGCACTCCCGCCAGTCCACGGGCGCTGGGATCCCCAGGGTGCCCACCAGATGTTCCATGGAATGCCACCCCCGGTTGAAGTCTGCCACGTGCAGGGTGGTGCCCACACCCGGAACCCACGCCGCTATGAAGGAGTTGTTGGAACGCATCAGGGACTCCTGGGTCGGTGGGAGCACGAACCGCTTAGGGTACTTGAGCAGAAACGAACGTGAACCGTAGATGACCCTGTTATCCACCTGAAGACCCCAGAACTTTTCAACGTATGGGACACAGGCGGCGGGGTCCAGGCAGAGTACCACCTTGTCCTTGCGCCTCAGGGTCACTCTGTGACCCCCCTCAAATGTCAACTGAGGGGGGTCGATGTTCAAGAGACCGGTGTTCATGTGCATCTGGATACCCACCCGACGGAGGCATAGAGCAAGATCCTCACCCAACTTCCGCCCCTGCACACGCTCCGTCCACGCCCCACTCAGAAAGGTTCGGTTGATGGACTCCGCCAACTCCCACACAGTCATCCTGTCTGCCTGAACGCCATCAACAGTGGTCGCCAGGGCATTGATAAAGGATAGACCTTCCTTACTCATCTTGCCCACCAGGGCATCATGGAGCGAGGTGGTCTTGGACCACCCCTGACTCGCACCGGCACACAGGAGTGTTCCAGCCACCACCAGATGATCGTGGAGCGAGAGGTGCTTGATCATGGATTGGATGCTCTCAGACACCGCATCGTTATTTGGCTCGTAGTACGTATTGTAGTCGAGACCCATCTCCTTCAGTAGCCGGAACCAATTTGGCTGACAATCACGGAACAGAAGACGAGTCGCATGGCGATCCGCATCCTCCGTGTGATCGGGGGTCCACCACGACCCCCCTGGGAGATCTCGCTTCTCCCACAAATGAACCTCCTCACCCCTCTTTGCCATATACCACGACACTGCGACACCGGAAGGACCAGCGCCCACAACGTGAAGCACCATTACTCTATGCCAAGAAGTTTCTTCTTTGCCTCCCATTCACCCCGTGGGATCCTCTAGAGTCGACCTGC
>JGI24921J38492_100521_pt1 | contig 43393 bp, 38 predicted proteins | sample LinPFosmplate9_FD_38492 | JGI IMG/M metagenome (IMG submission 38492)
TGCAGGTCGACTCTAGAGGATCCCACTGTCTTGTAGCACTTCAAGGCGGAAAGCTTGGATGCGACCGTCGCTGGTGCCGGCCATGGTGACCTTTTGGTCTTGGGCTCGGCCGTGCACATAGCCAATAAGGTTTTCGGTACGGGTTTCGGTCCAACGCACGGGGCGTTCCATCAAGCGGGCCAGGTGGGCCACCATGATTTCTTCTTCGGAGGCCATACCTTTGGCACCGAAACCGCCGCCGATGTCTTTGATAAGAACGCGCACTTGTTCTGGTTCAAGGCCGAGCGTGCCGGCTATTGCGCCGCGAAAATCGTGGGCACCTTGCGCAGAAGCCCAACAGGTCATGCGCCCGTCTTCCCACTTGGCGGCCGCCACCCGTGGCTCAATAGATACCGGGGCTACCCGGGAGTTCACTACGTCTTGGGTAATAACCACGTCGTAGTCGCTGAAGTCAATGGGGTCGTCCACTTTGTTGGCAAAGGCAACGTTGTTTTCTAAAGACTCAAAAAGCAGGGTGTGGCCGGCCAAAGCATTATTGAGCCCGACTACTGCGGTGAGCGGTTCAATATCGGCCCAAATGGTTTCTGCGGCATCGGCTGCTTGGGTAACGGTTTCGGCCACCACCACGGCCACTGGTTCGCCCACAAAACGTACTTTTCCGTGGGCTAAAAATGGTCGAGCCATTTCTTTGGGGTAAAAAGGCATGGGGCAAGGTCGGTCGTCAAGATTCAAATTGCCGGCGGTGTAGACAGCCACCACGCCGGGCATGCTGCGGGCCTCGTCAACGTCGATGGACAAAATCTCGCCGTGGGCGGTGGTGGAGCGCACAAAATGGCAGTGCAGGGCGCCGTCAAGTTTTTGGTTACCTACGTAGCCCCCTTGGCCTTGCACCAAGGCGTTGTCTTCGCGGCGTAGTACCGGGTTGCCTAAAATTGAGGTTGAGGTTTGTCCTGGTTGTTGCATTTTTACTCCACGGGGTAGCGGTCAAGCAGTTTTCGGGCGATGACCATTTTTTGTATTTCGCTGGTTCCTTCACCGATGATCATGAGCGGGGTGTCACGAAAGTATCTTTCCACGGGAAACTCCGTGGTGTAGCCATTGCCGCCATGAATGCGTAAAGCATCGGTAGCAATTTCAAAAGCAGCCTCCGAAGCGAACAGTTTGGCCATGCCGGCTTCCATATCAACTCGCTCTCCGGCGTCGGCCCGGGCGGCAGCGTCGTAGGTCATAAGACGAGCGGCATGCAGTTTGGTGGCCATTTCGGCCAGCTTAAAAGAAATGGCTTGATGCTTAAATATCGGCTTGCCAAAGGTTTCTCGTTGCTGAGCGTAAGCCATGGCGGCTTCGAACGAGGCTTGGGCTACCCCCACGGCGCGGGCGGCCACGTTGATGCGGCCCAGTTCTAAAGCAGAGAGTGCATATTGCTGACCGTGGCCGATGCCTTGGTCGCCGCCTAAGACGTTGGCGTTAGGCACCTTGTGGTCCACGTAAGACATTTCCACGGTTTCGATGCCTCGGTAACCCAGTTTGTTTATTTTTTTCGAAGCGGTGATGCCTTCGAAGGTTTCGCCGGGTTCTTTTTCTACCAAAAAACAGGTGATGCGGTCGTCGGGAGTGCGGGCCAGCAGCATGACCAGCGAGGCCCGTACCCCGTTGGTTACCCACATTTTGGTGCCGTTGATGACCCATTCGTCGCCGTCAAGTTGGGCTTTGCAGCGCAGAGCCCCGGTGTCTGAGCCGGCGTCTGGTTCAGAGAGTGAGAAAGCAGCCCGGAAAGAACCATCAATCATACGAGGCAAGAAGCGTTGTTTTTGTTCTTCGGTGCCAAAACGAGCCAGCATGGTGGCGGCAATTTTGTGGGTGTTTAAAATGCCGGCTAGCGACATGTAGCCCCGGGAGAGTTCTTCAATGATCCGGGTGTAGGTGGTGACGTCTAAACCCAAGCCCCCGTATTCTTCGGCAATGGTGGAGCCAAACAAACCAAACTCGCACATTTGGTCGAACATGGCTTGGGGAAACTCATCGCTTTGTTCAAACTCGTCCACATGAGGGATTACGTCACGATTCACCCAATCGCGGATGGTGTCTATGAGTTGGTCAGCTAGTGCTTGGTCGGTGGCCATGAAATCCTCAGTTAGTTACCCAAAGACTAGCGGTCGGCGCTTTGTTCGCTCGTACCCTGCTCGTTTCTCTTAATAGTGGTCCATCAAGTCGATTAAGGCGGAGTTAAAAGCATGTGCTCGTTCAAGTAGTTCATGGTTTTCGTCAATCAAGACCTGTTGTAGTTCCGTTTCTACTGCTTGCCAAGTTTCGATTAATCCAACTTGGTATTTGCAGTTCACATCGGCGATTGCCGCTATTTTTTCTTCTTCGGAGGCCGTCTCTCTAGAAACAAAATGCGCCATCGCTTCAGAGGGATGGATGAAGGAAAGGCCTACCTCTTTTTCGACACAATCGCTCCACTGCTGTAATGCTTCAACGAGCACCGGTTCTTCCACCGAGGAATACAAGGTGCTGTTAAACATTTCTTCAACAGTGGCAAGGTCTTGCCATCGGGGGTCATCTCGTAAAGCCAACGTTACTCCTACTTGGTCGAGGCAACCGCCACCGCTGCCCTCCGGCCCGTTCAAAATACTTTCAACTTCCGAAGAAAGCGTTTGTTGAAAAGCAACGAGTGCCTTGCTGTTATCTGATTGCGGTGGTGGCCGATACCCGTAAGTCGTCGCTTCTTCAATGTTCATTAATCCATAGCGCCGGTTGGTTAGCGAAACATTTTCTGGGGGTGTTCGTGTCGGAATATCAAATTCTTGCCCTGCTTCGGTGACACAGTCCATTAATGCCTGATCGAGGGCCAGGTCAAAAAAGTGAGCCATTTGCGGTTCTCGGATTTCCAGATAAAGCTCAAGGGGCAGGGGAGTTACCCCATCCCATTCTCCATCAACCACCGGAAATTCCTCTGGGACTGCAGTTTGACTTTCGGAACAACCCAACAAAAAGACCAAGACCAGCAGCGAGCCAAATAGGCGCCTGCTCTGTCGCATACCTCCCCCCACTACCTCACCTCGGGTATATCGGCTATTACTTCTCCGGTGACCGCACCTGGGAGGGCGGCTATTGCTTTCTCAAGACGGGTCACTGCAGCATCGTTGTTGACGGCGATCACGTAGTTGATGTTCTCACCGTCAAAGGTGAGGTGGAACCCAGAAACATCACAATCAAACACCGCCAACATTGCGTTAATAGCCGTTATTGTCTCCGAAGAGGCGGGGCTATCTTTGTCTTCTGCTATACGAGCACGAGTTTTCTTTTCTTCGATGCAAATAGCGGACAGCACTGTTTCTTCTGGCACCACCTTGGTGGGCACCAACAACAAACCTTCGTTATCGTCAAACCGCACCACCGCACCAGCTGGCTCGTGGGCTTCCATGGACGGCGAAATAGTAGTCCCCGGGGCGATAGCGCTTTCACCGAACGGGCCCCTGGTTGTTTCATCGGGGTGATCTGAAAGGGCAAAAGCAGCTCCAGAAACCATGGCCACCGCAGTTACCGCTACAAAAAGTGCACCGATACGTTTTTTTATATACATGTTTATTTCTCCTTAACAGAATTTGAATGAAGAAATATCATTCTCTACGGTCGTACCTGATGAATACCAGGTGCTGCCATCCCAATAATTATTAGCAAGGTTTGAATCTGCCCACCATCCGCCCAAACCTATTCTACTCGCCCATCGATAGCCCCCCGAATAATATGGCCAGTCAAACATAGTGATGGTGCAGATGGACCCTCGGTTTTGAAATGAATTGGCCCCGTTGTCTGGAGAGGCAGTAGCAGGTGAACAATTAAACCACGTGTAGGCGCTAAGGGCGACCGTGGAATTTGGGCGTGTCCATGCACAACCTAAATAATTGTCTTCACCCCAGAGACAGAAATCCCCCGAGTTGCACGTACTGTCATGCGTAGCTTTAACCGGACTAGCATTAGCAAGAGAGAACAAGCTAGCGACAAACAACACTGCTAAAAATCTCTTCACGAGATAGCCTCAATTCTTTGACTATAGCAAGTGTGTCATTTATGGCCCGTATTGTCAAGAGAGACCTGTTGTCAAGAGAGACCTGAAAATATTAAATATTAACCGTCATGATGTTGGGTCAAAGGCAGCAAGTAATACCAAAAGTAGAAGCCGGCTTTTTGTTCTTTTAAGGCTCTGCGTGCTCGTTGCATTACTTCCCCACCTCGGGTGTGGTTAACAAACCATGATTCGGCTTGGCGGGCCCCCGGAACCCCGTCGTTTAGGGCTAAAGCGGCTTCTTCGTAGAAGTTGCGAATGTCGGCCGCCACCTTGGTGGGGTCACCGGGCAAACCCACTTCTTGCCAATTTTCGCCGTCGGCAATACGAGTAAAAAGCGCCAACATTTCTGGCACTTGTTCCGCTTTAACTACCTTGCCTACCGTGGTACGGCCGTAGGTTTTGTTGGCTCGCCGCCAGGCCGGCAAAAGCCCTTTTGCCTCGGCTTGAGCTGGGGGCAAATTGCTGGTATCGGCGGGCGGAATGATGCACGACAAGGGTGCATCGGCGTCGTCAACAATCTCTTCGGGGTAGTCCACCAAAACCGGGCCTTCGGGAGCCTCCAGTAAAGCAAAAGCGGCATCAATTACTTTGCGTTGAAACTCCGGGTCACCGGGGCGGCCTAACGGGCGGCCCAACGGGAACTCGCAGTGCAAGGCCCGCGGCGGTTGGGTTACCTCAACTTGTTGACGAATAAGCGACAAGGTCACGGTAGCCATACCGGCTTGTTCTAAAACAGAAGCGAGCGTACCCACGGTACGCGTGCATAACGGTCAAACTGGGGTGAGTAGCACCAAGTCCACGTCGTCGTCGAGCAACGCTTTAGCGGCCGCTGGGCCGGTATCGAGGCGAATGGTTTCCAACGTGTGGTCTATTTGTGCCCCCATAAACGAAACATGCACATCAGCCACTGAACCGATAACCCCCTCAGCGGCCATTTCGTCAAGCCGATCCAACGGCAACACCACGTTAGGGTCCACTACCCAACCGGTGCGGTCAAAGTTGGGGCTGAAATGGGCCAAAGTAAAATCTCGCCGATCACCAGGCAGCAAAGTAAAGGCCTGGTCGCCGGGGTTCCAGTCGGCGTTGTTGTCTACGGTCAAGCCCGCCGTGGTCACCACAGCCACCCGACATTCGCTTAAAGGTTTCGGCGTTACCCACGGCTTGTCATCAAAGGTATAGCCCTCAAGTTGGGATAATTCGTCACGTACTTGTTGGTCGCTCATGGAGGCATCTTTACACCCGACCCGTACCTTTGGCTACTTGGGCTTGGGAGTAAGCCGAGCCGTGTGTCATGCTCATCGGGTGACTCGTCCTGCCGCCCCGTATGTCAAAAAAGAGTACGTAACTTTTGTAGTGGAACGCCAGATCGCGGCCACCCGGTCGGTGGCTTGGAAAACCATGCTGGACCTCATGGTGGCCGGCACCGGTGGCTACACGCAAGAAGGCCACCCGGCTCCCCATGGATTGGGTGCCACCTTTGATTTTTCTTTAGGCGGCTTAGACCTTCACGAAGAGGTTATTTCCTACGAACCGCCATGGCGACGGGTCTATAAACTCACCGGGGCACCGGTAGCCCTCTACGAAGGCACTACCGCTTTTACCGAACAAGACAACGGCTGCCTTATGGCTTGGGCACTACTCATCGACCCTCTCCCCGAAGAAGCCAGCGATACTTTTATCTCTACTGCACAGAAGTTCATCACAAAATTTTCTGACCAAATCAAAACTGCCGCAGAGGCAAGGAGTTAACCACTATGCGTATTTCATTGAATGCTTCAGCCCTTCTTTCTCCCCCCGACCTTGGCAAGATGCGTGACCACGCTGTCCAAGCAGCCGAAGAAGGTTTCGCCGGCTGGTGGGTGGCCCAAACCGGCCTCGTTGACGCGTTAACGCTTTTTACTTCGTTGGCCGGACAAACCGGTGAGATGGAACTCGGCACGGCGGTTATCCCTACTTACCCTCGGCACCCCACCATGTTGGCCGGGCAGGCCTTAACCACCCAAGCGGCCATGGGTGAACAGCCGCTGGTTTTAGGTATTGGTTTGTCGCACCGCCCGGTAGTGGAAGGCATGCTCGGTATGTCTTTTGACAAGCCCATTCGTCACCTCATTGATTACCTTGAGGTGTTGAACCCGTTGTTAGAAACCGGAGCAGTCGACTACGACGGTGAAGCTTTTACCGCACATATTGCTACGGAACGTCCCGGTGATGCCCCGTCGGTCATGGTGGCCGCTTTGGGAGAACAGGCCCTGAAGGTGGCCGGGAAACGCTCGGACGGCACCATTTTGTGGATGGTAGGGCCCAAAACTATTGCCGAACATATTGCCCCAATAATCAACCAGGCGGCCACTGATGCCGGCCGTTCAGCGCCCCGCATTATGTGCAGCCTGCCGACCTGTGTCACCGACGACGAGGCCGAGGTGCGCCAGATGATGTCAGAAATGTTTGCTATCTACGGCCAGTTACCCAGTTACCGAGCCATGTTGGACCGTGAAGGAGCCGCCCAACCCGGCGACGTGGCCATTGTGGGCGACGAAGATTCGGTCACTGAACAACTAGATGCCTTAGCAGCAGCCGGCACCACCGACTTTGCTGCTTTAGAGTTCGGCCGCAACGGCGGCGAAAACGCCCGCACTCGGGCGCTGCTTAAAAGCCGGCTTTAATAAGAAATAACCGGGTTGACGCTCTGAGGGAGAGCATCAACCCGGCGAAAGTTGCCCTCGAGCTAGCGGTTTTCTAACGCTTGGAGAGGGTCCACGAAGTCAAGGCCAAAGGTATCGGCCACGGCACGGTCGGTTATTTGGCCACCGCATACGTTGAGTCCGTTCAACAAGTGGGCATCGGCTTGCAGAGCCGCGGTGGTGCCTTGGTCCGCCAGCGCCAAAGTGAAAGGCAAGGTGGCGTTAGAAAGCGCTTGGGTCGACGTGCGCGGAACACCTCCGGGCATGTTGGCTACGCAGTAATGCACTACGCCATCCACCACAAAAGTGGGTTCAAGGTGAGTGGTTGCTTTGGTGGTTTCGAAACAGCCGCCTTGGTCAACGGCTACGTCAACAAGAACCGAACCGGGGCGCATGTGCGACAACATGGCTCGGGTAACCAAGCGAGGGGCTTTGGCGCCCTTAACTAATACGGCGCCCACTACTAAATCGGCGTCGAATACTGAGGCTTCGAGTTCGTCTTTGGTGGAGTACACGGTGCGTACTCGACCGTTGAAGCGTTTGGCGAGGCCGTCGAGCACGGCCGGACTGCGATCTAAAACAGTAACGTCAGCGCCCAGGCCGACCGCCATTTCGGCGGCGTTTTCACCTACCACGCCGCCACCGATTATTACCACTTTGCCGGGGCGTACCCCAGGTACGCCACCCAGCAGCAGGCCTGCACCGCCTTGGGTGGCTTCAAGAGCGTGGGCGCCGGCTTGGATAGCCATGCGGCCGGCAATGGCCGACATGGGGGCCAAAAGGGGAAGCCGTCCGGCATGGTCGGTAACCGTTTCATAAGCAATACAGGTAGCGCCACTGTTGATCAGGTCATCGGTTTGGGGGCGATCGGCAGCCAAATGCAGGTAGGTGAACAGCGTGTGGTGAGGCTTCAGCATGGCCCGTTCAACTGCTTGGGGTTCTTTTACCTTGACAATCATTTCGGCAGCATCAAAAACGGCTTCAGCGTCGTCAACAGTTCGCACACCAACTGCTTTGTAATCGGCGTCGCTGAACCCAGCGCCTTCGCCGGCTCCGGTTTGAATGGTTACTTGGTGGCCTCGTGCGGTGAGTTCACCGGCAGCTCCGGGGGTCATACCTACCCGGCGCTCTGCAGTTTTAATTTCTGCGGGGATACCGATATCCATGAAATGCTCCTTAAACAGGGGCACCTTTTGCGCCCAATAGACAAAGACTAAACCAAAAGCGACGCTTTACGATTGTGGATATAGTGCGATTCACGCTATTTAACGCAACTATCCATCAATAAGTTATGCTCTGTTGTATGAATAGTGCAACAGATTCTCTAGATACCGTTGATTGTGCCATCCTTGATTTGCTGCAACAAGATGGCCGCCTGGCCAACGTTGACCTAGCCGAGGCTGTGCATCTCTCCCCCTCTGCTTGTTTGCGCCGAGTACGGCGTTTAGAACAAGGCGGTTTCATCGACCGATACGTGGCTTTGGTTAACCCCAAACAGGTGGGCTTAGGCACCAACGTGTTTGTAGAAATCACCTTGTCTGGCCAAGACGAAGACACCCTTGATACTTTCGAAGCAGCGGTAGCTGCTCGACCCGAGGTCATGAGTTGCCATTTGATGGCCGGCGGGTTCGACTACCTCTTGCGGGTAGTAATAAACGATGTAGCCGACTATGAAGACTTGCACCGCACCCACCTAGCTCAACTGCCCGGAGTAGCCCGCATGGTGTCAAGCTTTGCCTTACGGCCGATCTGTGACCGTACCGCTTACCCTATTAGGAGTTAAGAATTCTGGTCAGCGGTTAGCGCTGCCACTAACCATCTTGTACCCTCAGGCAATGCTGTCTAAAAAGATTCTTGTTCATATTTTATTAACTGCTTTGCTCGCTGCGGGGTGTTCTACGAGCAGCGACCCGGTTGCAGAACCAGCGGGTTCTTCAACAACGGCGGAGACCACTACCACCTCTGTTCAAGAAGTGACAACGACTACTGCTTCGCCAGTGGATGAAAACGAAGAACCATTCGCATCTACTACCACAGAGATACCTCCCGAGGCCCCAGAACCCCCACTAACGCCTACAACAACCGAGGACCCTAGGTTTTCTGATGCCGAGGTGTTGGCGCAAGAATATGGCTGGTTTGCTACCGGCGCCGAGGTCGAAGCGTTACAAATAGTTCTTGAGGTCGCCGTTGACGGCATTTATGGCCGGGCCACCCTTGATGCGCACCGGGAGGCGTTAATCAACGCCGGGCTATCCACTGACCATCTTCCCTCAGATCAGACCCCTGATGTCCCCTCAGATCAGACCCCTGATGTCCCCTCAGATCAGACCCCTGATGTCCCCTCAGATCAGACCCCTGATGTCCCCTCAGGACAGGCCCCTGACGCTCCAACAAACGTGGCCGCTACAAGCATGAACAACGCTGTTTCTACTGTTACTTGGACCGCTCCGGTAAACAATGGCTCAGCAATTTTTCAATACATTGTTGAATACTCAACAGATGACACCACTTGGGTAGAAGCAGGCATCGTTGATGCCGGCGTGGTTTCTCTGGTCATAAACGGGTTGACAAACGGCTCAGATTACACCTTCCGAGTTAAAGCAGAAAATAGTTACGGAACCTCCGCCACTGGTTTTTCTTTAGCGGCTCGCCCCGGAGACAACCCTGATGCCCCAACAAGTTTGACTGCCAGCAATCGGAACACCGCTACTTCGACTGTTTCTTGGGCGGCCCCCGCAAACAACGGTTACCCCGTTACTGATTACTTAATCGAATACTCAACTGATGGAAACACCTGGACGACATTCGCCGATGGGGTTTCAACGACAACGAGCGTCACCGTAACTGGGTTAGCTAACGACACGGCCTACACCTTTCGGGTAAGTGCCGTAAACGCGGTTGGAACCTCACCAACCGGTTCATCAAGCAGCATCACTACCGCCGGCCCGCCCCAAGCCCCCGAAGGCCTCTACGCCACTTATTACGACGGGGCAGCCTCCACGTTGACGTGGACCAGCCCCAGTGATGACGGCGGCTTTGCGGTCACCGATTACATCGTTGAGTATTCCACCGACGCCACCACTTGGGTTATTTTCGATGACGGGGTATTAGCGGCTACCACTGCCACAGTAGTTGGGTTAGCTAACGACACGGCCTACACCTTTCGGGTAAGTGCCGTAAACGAACTCGGTACCGGAACCACCGACACCACCTCGGCCCAAACAGCCACCAGCACCCAGCTCGCCGCCGGTGAAGATCACACCTGCGCTTTATTAGGTAACGGAGCCGTCAAATGCTGGGGCAGGGGCTCCAACGGCCGGCTCGGCTACGGTGACACCTCCGACCGCGGCGACGAAGCAGGTGAAATGGGCGACAACCTCCCCGCCATAGACCTCGGCACCGGACGCACCGCCACCCAAATCAGCGCCGGCGCTTCCCACACCTGCGCCTTACTCGACAACGCCACCGTCAAATGCTGGGGCAGGGGCTACGACGGCCGGCTCGGCCAAGGTGACACCTCCCACCGCGGCGACAGTGCCAACGAAATGGGCGACAACCTCCCCGCCATAGACCTCGGCACCGGACGCACCGCCACCCAAATTAGCGCCGGCGGATATGGCCACACCTGCGCCTTACTCGATGATGCCACCGTCAAATGCTGGGGCGTCGGCTACGACGGCCGGCTCGGCCAAGGTGACACCTCCCACCGCGGCGATAGTGCCAACGAAATGGGCGACAACCTCCCCGCCATAGACCTCGGCACCGGACGCACCGCCACCCAAATCACCGCCGGATATGGCCACACCTGCGCCTTACTCGATGATGCCACCACCAAATGCTGGGGCAGGGGCTACGACGGCCGGCTCGGCCAAGGTGACACCTCCCACCGCGGCGACGGAGCAGGTGAAATGGGCGACAACCTCCCCGCCATAGACCTCGGCACCGGACGCACCGCCACCCAAATCGTTGCCAGCACAAACCACACCTGCGCCTTACTCGATGATGCCACCACCAAATGCTGGGGCCAAAATTACGACGGGCAACTCGGCTACGGCGACACCAACCACCGCGGCGACGGAGCAGGTGAAATGGGCGACAACCTCCCCGCCATAGACCTCGGCACCGGACGCACCGCCACCCAAATCTTTGCCACAAGCACTGAAGAAATGATGGTAGGAGGGGGCCACACTTGTGTGTTACTTGATAACGCCACCACCAAATGCTGGGGCTACAACGCTTCCGGGCAACTCGGCTACGGCGACACCAACCACCGCGGCGACAGTGCCAACGAAATGGGCGACAACCTCCCCGCCATAGACCTCGGCACCGGACGCACCGCCACCCAAATCGTTGCCGGATATGGCCACACCTGCGCCTTGCTCGACAACAGTCAAGTATCTTGTTGGGGCAGCGGCTACAACGGAAAACTCGGCTACGGCAACACCAGTTCTCGGGGAAGCAACGCATCTCTAACTAGCCCCCTCGCCGCGTCAATTAACCTCGGCACCGGACACACCGCCACCCAAATCGTTGCCGGATATGGCCACACCTGTGCCATACTCGATAACACCACCACCAAATGCTGGGGAGAGAGCAGTGAGGGGCAACTCGGCTACGGCGACACCATTCGCCGCGGTGACGGAGCCAACGAAATGGGCGACAACCTCCCCGCCATAGACCTCGGCACCGGACGCACCGCCACCCAAATCACCGCCGGCGCTTACCACACCTGCGCCATACTCGATGATGCCACCACCAAATGCTGGGGCGCCGGCGGTCACGGTCGGCTCGGCTACGGCGACACCAACCACCGCGGCGACAGTGCCAACGAAATGGGCGACAACCTCCCCGCCATAGACCTCGGCACCGGACGCACCGCCACCCAAATCGTTGCCGGCGCTTACCACACCTGTGCCATACTCGATGATGCCACCACCAAATGCTGGGGCTACAACGGTTCCGGGCAACTCGGGCAAGGCGACTGGGAGTACCGCGGTGACGGACCTAACGAAATGGGCGACAACCTGGCCGCTATAGACCTCGGCACCGGACGCACCGCCACCCAAATCGTTGCCAGCACAAACCACACCTGCGCCTTACTCGATGATGCCACCACCAAATGCTGGGGCAGGGGCAGTTACGGGCAACTCGGGCAAGGCAATGCCAATAACCGCGGCGATGGAGCCAACGAAATGGGCGACAACCTCCCCGCCATAGACCTCGGCACCGGACGCACCGCCACCCAAATCGCCGTCGACACTTACCACACCTGTGCCTTACTCGATAACGCCACCACCAAATGCTGGGGAGACAGCAGTGACGGGCAACTCGGGCAAGGCGACACCATTCGCCGCGGTGACGGAGCCAACGAAATGGGCGACAACCTCCCCGCCATAGACCTCGGCACCGGACGCACCGCCACCCAAATCACCGTCGGCACTTACCACACCTGCGCCATACTCGATAACGCCACCACCAAATGCTGGGGCGCCGGCTTTTACGGGCAACTCGGGCAAGGCGACACCAATAAACGCGGTGACGGAGCCAACGAAATGGGCGACAATCTCCCCGCCATAGACCTCGGCACCGGACGCACCACCACCCAAATCACCGCCGGCGCTTACCACACCTGCGCCATACTCGATGATGCCACCACCAAATGCTGGGGCCGAAATTACCACGGGCAACTCGGCTACGGCGGAGTTATGTTTGATTCTCTCGCAGACACCGTTGACCTTTTGTGACCTTTAGTTTGATCCATAACCACCACTAGCCAGCTACAAAGGGCAACGCAGTAAGCGCCGGTCAAGGCTCGCCCCTAACGGAGTACAAAGTCTGCGTAGCCCGGCCCACTCTGTAGCACTCGCCGCTGAAAACGCACCGCAACTCACCTTTGAGGTGAAGTGCTTTGGACTCCGCCGGCCGGGGGGGTACGCAGTCAACATTCTGGAATCTTTTCATTAAAATTATCCATGGACCAATAAAGCTTTTTACCGGTTTACAAGTCAAATATTTCTTTCTAATATGCCGATAACCAATTGATGCCAACGGAAGAACTTTATGACAACCCCAGGTAAAGACCACATCGGGTTTATCGGAACCGGCAACATGGGGCTCCCCATGGCTCTTCGACTTCTTGAAGCCGGCTACCCGCTCACCGTGTTCGACCTCAATGAGGAACCGCTGAAAGAACTTGCTCAAGCCGGTGCCATGGTGGCGACAAACGTACAAGAAGTTTCTACCGCTGCGGATCTCTTACTAACCTCACTGCCGCGGCCTGATCATGTGGAAAACGTAATGATTACCCAAGGGGCTCTTTCTGCCCTGCGTCCCGGTTCGCTTTGGGTGGATCTCACCACCAATCGGCGAGAATTCATTGAAGACCTCGCCCGCCAAGCCCCTGAAGGAGTAAGCGTTGCTGACTCACCAGTAACCGGCGCCGTAGACGGAGCCCGCAACGGGCGACTCACCCTTTTCATCGGCGGGTCACCCGGGGTGCGCAAACGGGCCGTCAAAGTCCTCAGCCACCTCGGCCGAGTCATTGAATGCGGCGAACTAGGCACCGGCAACGTCGTAAAACTGGTTACCAACCAGCTTTGGTTTATCGCTGCCGCGGCCCTCGGCGAAGGCTTTGCCCTGGGCATGGCCAACGGGGTAGCCCTTGATGTTCTCTACGATGCCATTACCGACTCTGTTGGCGACTCATTTGTGGCCCGCCACGATGCACCCTCTATTTTTGCTGGTCACTACGACCCGTCGTTCACCTTGGACCTCTGCCTGAAAGATCTTGACCTACTCGAAGAACTCTCTACTCAAGTGGCCACCGACTTGCCTATGACCGAAGCAGCGCACGCCACTTTTGCTCGGGCGGCCGAACGCTACGGCAGCGACGTTGGCGAACTCCACGTGGCCAAACGCATTGAAGACGACGCCCACCTGTCGTTTCGCCTCGACGGTGACTGGACACCCCCCTGGGAACAATAAGGAAACAACATGGATACCCAACGCATTGCTCACCTCATAGACCTTGAAAAACTTCCCCTCGACCGTTTAGATAGCGATGATTACGCCCAAGTGGTAGCGGCCGCTCAGGCCGAACTGGATGTCGATGGTTGCACCGTCATCAAAGGCTTTCTCCGTTCTGAAGCCCTGCCGCAACTCAGTAAAGAAATCACCACCATTCGCCCACAACTTCATGAATCGCTTATTGACATCAACCCTTATTTTTCCGAAGGTGATCCGTCGCTTCCTCACGATCACCCGGTCAATACCTTTATCGAACGGTCAGGAGGGTTTATTCCCCGTGATGCTTTCAACCCAACAAGCGATTTCGAAGCGGTCTATCAGAACCCGGCGTTCCTTTCGTTTTTAAGCGACTGCCTAAACGTGCCCGAGGTGCACTGTTTTGCCGACCCGTTGGCCGGCCTCACCATCAACGTCTTAGGCCCCGGGCAACAGTTTGCTTGGCACTTTGACACCAACGATTTTGCCGTTACCTGTCTTATTGATGGGGCCGAAGAAGGTGGCTTGTTTGAATATTCGCCGGGAATACGCGGCGACAGAACCGAAAACTTTGCTGGCATGGCCGAGGTTTTGGCTGATCGCCCAGCAGGCCGAGCCAGCGTAAAAACCCTTGAACTCCACCCGGGAGACTTACAAATCTTTCGGGGACGCAACTCAGTGCACCGAGTGACCCGAGTGGGCGTTGAATCCACAACAAGAAATACGGCCGTTTTTGCTTACACCGAAGAAGCAGGAGTCATTGGCCGCCTTGAACGCACTTATCAACTTTTTGGGCGGGTGCTTCCCGCTCACCAAGAAGCCGAGCGGCAACGAGTGCGCAGCGACGGCCTAAAGGACTAGTTGTCTTTACCGCCCAAAATAAGGTGCAAAGCTTGGCGGGTGTGTTCTGTGCTGAGGCTCTCGTGGGGGCCTGGTATTTCTTCCATGGGCCCTTCTTGCGCATCGAATTCCAACTTGAACGCTTTGGTCATCACTGCATGCATGGCGTAGGTGCACACGATGTAAGAGAACTCCAAAATTTCTTCATCGCTGAGATGCGTTTTAAGTTCAGCAAACAATTCGTCAGAAGCCTCGCCGGCGTTGAGTGTTAAAGCATCGGTGTAGGCCAGCACGGCACGCTGTGCGGCGTCAAAACAGTCGGCATCCTCCCAATGCGAAATTGCACTGATTTGCTCTTCGGTGAAACCCACCGTACGGCACGATTTGCAATGCTGTGAATACACAAAACGACTGCGGAGATTCCACCCCACTCGGGTTTGACCAAGTTCACGAAGTTGCGGATCTATCAGACGCTTTGATGACCGGTAGAGCGCTATGCCCGCTACTGCATGGTCAAACACATCGGGGACCAAAGCAAAGGCCGGCCACCAATCACCGGGAGACCCCGTATCAGTACCTGGCTCATCAACCGGGTCACGGTCACCAAACACCAGTTGAAAAACCGGCTCGGCCCCGCAGTGCAATTCGTTACGCCGTACCAGCCGTATACGAGACATCAGTTGGCCTCCTTGGCCACCGGAAGCAGATCAAAGCCGCGAAGCCCCGCTATATCCATGGGCGCCACAAAGGTCGTGTGGTCGGTGGTTTCCGTGCTGGTTACCCGTGCGGTGGCTTCTTTAGGGTCCACCGCAAAACCGGTGGTGTCTCGACACATTTCGACCATGATGCCGTTGGGGTCCATGTAGTAGAGCGAGACACACCAGCCGTGGTCAAGTTCCATGAAAGGCACGATGCCCTCTTCGGTCATGCGTTGGCGAACCGCTTCGGTGCTGTCTTCATCGGCACCAAAGGCCACATGGTTTACCCATACCGGTAGGCCATTTCCGGTGGAGATTTGCGTGGAGTAATCCGGTGCTTCACCCATACCCGAAACCTCAAAGAAAGCGATGCAAGAACCATCACCAGTATCGAAGAATAGGTGGCGAAAAAACCCGTCCCCTTCGTGCTTTACCTCAGTGTGCACCAAGGGCATACCCATGAGGTCGGCATAGAAATGACGGGTGGCTTCAGCATCACGACAGGCGTATGCCACGTGATGAAAACCGGTGGTTCTCGGAGCACTCATACCGCATCTTGCCATGCGTGCCATCGGTCACACGAAGCGGGTGCAAAACAAAGCTAGGGCTGTGCGAGCTCTTCGAGTTGCTGCTGCACATCTTCAAGTTGTGCCGCAATGTCTTCTTGAATCTGACCAGACACATCTTCGCTAATTTGCGTCACCGTTTCATCAATGCTGGCCTCTATTTCGAGAACCTGCTCATCAATACGCTCTTCAAGATCATCAACGATTTCTTCAACCCGGTCGCTGAGTTGATCAACCTCGTCGGCTGCCCAAGTCACTGCCCGATACACCACGGTGGCCCCGATGACGCCCACCAACAACGAGGCCAAACCCAGCAACAACCCAGCCAAAGCTAAGCCTCGGCTGGCTCGATCGCTTTGGCGACCAATAAGGCCATACGACACCGCCAAGGCCCCCAAAGTCAATGCCACAGGAAACAGAATGGGCAACAAACCAAAACCGATGCCGCAGAGCGCCAAGGTAAACGAAGCCACCGCAAAGCCTTGCCCGGGGCGATCCACCAGCACCACCTTTTCTGGCCCGCCACTTTGTAGCAACGAAGAAAGCTCCTCGGTGTCAATGATTTCAGTGGGCGGGTGGGGTTCCATAACTTGATAGTAGGGCTAAAACCACTCCACCGGCCGTCGCGAACGCTTTTTACAAATTCGTTGTCACACCTAGCGTGTACTCTTAAAAAGCAACAAACCTTATTAAGAGGATGCGAGGGGCCCGGCCCTTTGACCGTCCGCCAACCGGCCCAAAAGGCACGGTGGTAACGCCGGCACAATGAGGAAAATATGAAAAAAGAAACAACTACCCGACAGTCGCTTAGCGACCTGATTGACGACATTTTAGAAACGGCCAGCCCGGGCCACGAAGAAGAAGACTCCCTTCGACGACTGCTGGCCAGCGTGGACGAGTTGCGCAGGGAAAGCTTTGCCTTCATGCCCACCATGACCATCGGTACCACACGCCTCCGCCGGCAAGGCCCCACCAGCGACCCCTTTGAGATACTTGAAAAATGGGTCGACCTCCCCCACCTTTTCGAAATTCTTGACCGACCAGAAGATTTTGACCCCTGGGTACGCCACCATCACCCCACCGTGCGTTTAATGCTGGCTAAATCGCCGCACTGCCCCCCAGAATGTCTGGCCATTCTCGCCCAAGAGCCTTGGGAAGAAATACGACTCGCCGTGCTAGCGAACCCCCAAATAACACAAAAAATCCGCAACTACTTTATAAAAAATGACCCACTGGAATGGCTAAGGGAGGCAGCCGCCGACCCTAAGACTCCCCTCTCGGGTCGCTGTGCTCTAGATGGTGGAAAGATAAAACGACCCGATCGTTTTCTCACCTGTTCCATCGCTTGTTCATACCAACAAGCAAACATGCGGCTGGACTCTGGTCTTTACTCCTCAACTAGCGGCCCATTTGGAGAGTTCACCTGGGAAGTAGCAGCCAGTCGAAGTGCCAGCGGGGGTATCCCCGGCACGGGCCCCAACTGGCGACGCGTGCACATTTCACCGGTCTACGGGTGGCTACCCGACCAGGTCACCAGTGCCAGATTCGCCCTTAGTGACAAGCACGGCACCTCATACGACGCCGCTATTGAACTCCTGCAAAAACTCGTCACGCAGAAAAACTGCAGCTACGAAGAGTTTTGCGCAAGCCTTTAGGCGTTTGCAACAATAGAACCGACAATCTTGTCGGTGTAACGCTGCCCACGGTCATCAATCAAAGCAACGATGATGTCACCCAAAGCAAGGAGTGAAAACAAAAGGCCAATGAACGGGAACGAACCGGCTAGCCCCAATACCCAAATAAGGCCTGCCCGCTGAAGCCCCCGTTGGTTTCCCAACAACTCGCCGGTTGAAGCATCAACAATCTTCAAACCCATGATTTGCTTACCCGGGGTGGTGCCCGTTTCACCCATGCGCCACCCGAACACATACAGCGCAGCAGCCGAACTCAGAGCGAAGGCCAACACCCAACCCAGCGCGGCCCCAAGCACCATAGAAAGTAAACCTACAGAAATAGCATCTATGATCACTGCAACGATGCGCTTACCGACATCTGCTTTACCGTCTACTTCACCCATGGACTCGCTCATTTTGTTGTTCTCCTTGTTTGGAACTCTATTTATAGCAGATGGTGGCTGAAGGGCAGGAACTATCTAACTCAGCACCGGTGTATCAAAACTTTTATCCTCAAGCACCACTTGGGTTGAAACAATTTTGTCGGTCAGGCGCTGATTATCGTCGTCCCAAAGCGGCCAGAGAAGGTCGATGATCCAATAGACACCCGCAAAAGAATTCAGCAAATGGGGAAGCAACCAACGGCCCACCCCCGTACCGCCACCCGGTACCACCCCGGTTTTGATACTTACCAAACAGATGCCGGCGGCCCGCTTGCCTGGCGTAGTGCCAGATTTTCCTTGGCGGTAACCAAAAAACCATCCTTGCCACAAGAGCCACAACAAAAAACTAATGGCGGAGAAAACGATGGCCCACCATTCCACTGCAGTAACCGTGTCGTTATCTCGAACAGCAATCGAAACGATGGCAAGAATAAAGACAATAATCGGGACAATCCCCGAAGCCAAGATAATTATAAAATCAATTAACGCTGCTTTTACCCGGAGGCCGTAACGAGCCGGGGTGTGCGCCAGTTTTGCTTCTTCGTTGGATTCACTTTCAAAATACGACACGGCAACCTCCTGTTGGATCTCCCCAGCGGACCCTAGCACCTCGGAGATTTTCCTACTTGACCACAACAAATACACCAGGCCAAAGACCCAGCCCACACCCAGCAGCCACGAGGCAAGAATCGCGGCAAACCACTTCCACTGCTTCTCGGTGGCCGACTTATACAAGCTAAAAAAAGTCACCGAAAACACCGCTATAAACAACCCGAAAAGAACCACCAAAATAGCCATTTCGCTATAGGTAAGAAAAGCCACCATTGAATAATTCATACTCAAACCCCTTTTAGATAAACAAATTTTACGCCCGGTTAGGAGAAGGCCGCTACGGCCTCTACCGTCAAGGGAGAATCTACGAGGGAAGGAAAACTTCGGTGACCGTAACTTACCGGGCAATTTGGCAAGAAAACCGATCCGACCTTGGAATCATCGCCACCAAGATTTTTAACGACTGGATACAAGACCGTTACCCCAGCCTTGACTTAGCCACCGAATCTCTTACCTGCACCACCTCGGCCAGTCAAAAAATTACCGCAAGTGGCCGCACCGTCACCGGAATTGACGGTAACGCCGCCACTGAACTGTCTTTACGCGAAGAAGGGGCCACCGACCGTTGGACCACCACCCTACGGGTAGCCACCGGGCAAGAACAATGGCTTTGGGTAGATGTAGAAATGGTAAGCAACGACCTTTGGGCACGTACCAACCCCTCGGGGCCATGGCTGGTACGAAGCTTGCTCCATGGCGCCAACCGCAACGGAGGCGACCCGCGGTTAGGTGTGGTGCGGCTAAATGACGGGCCCATAGCTGTCGCCCCACAAAACATTCGCAGCCACGTAGTCAACCTCATCATTAGCCCTCTAAGAGAATGCCCGGTGGTCGTTTTTGCCCACGACCGTCAAAACGGGCCCGCCGTCACCATGGAACGCGCCCAACGCACCGCCGATGCTCTCGCTGGGGTGGTGGTGGTACGCGTGCTAAGTGACGGCAGCGAAGCGGTGTTTAGCAACCAAATCGGACACGAACATGGGCTCGAAGCAGGCGAAGCGCGTATCTACTTGCCTGGCAGCCATCCCCCAAACCAGCATCGCCGCCTAGACCGCGATCTGGTCGCTCAATCGCCGGAGTCGGCAGCAGAACAATTTGCTTTACTCCTTCAACCCGCTATGGCCAACCGGCGACCCCCCGCAGCTTTTGACAGTGCCCTCAACTTGTTACGCAACAGCGGCAACCTCAACCAAGCCCAGTTGCTCAAACTGGCCGACGAAGAACTGGCCGAAAATCAGCAAGCCATTGAACAACTGCGCACCACTTTGGAACGCACTCAAAACGAAGTCATAGACAGCATCGCCGACCTTGAAGAACGTGACACCAAAATCGCCATCCAACTTCGGATGATCAACTCCTACCGGCGCAAACTCAACGAAATTTCGGAAGCCTCTTTACGCATCCCAGAAGAAGTCGCTTCGGTCGCCGAAGCAGTTACCGCGGCCCAACAACACCTCACCGGGTTAGCGGTTCCCGTCAACCTGGGTGGCGATATTGCGCAACTTGACCAAACCCTGACCAGTCGGACCTGGGGCAACACTATTTGGCGCGGCCTCCTGGCTCTCAACGCCTACGCCTTACAAAGCAACCGCAACCCGGGCGGATTTCGCGAATGGTGCAAAGATGGCGGACCGCTGGTGTGGCCTCATAGCCCACAAAAATATTCGGCAAAAGAATCAGAACAAGTCCACCATCGAGACGACCTTTACCAGCACCGTGTTTTACCCGTTGATACCCGTGTCAACCCATCGGGCACCATCTTCATGGAAGCCCACCTCAAAATTGCCGGTGGCTTACTTGGCCCACGGCTTTACTTTTATGACGACACCAGCGGCCTCACCGGCAAAGTGCACGTCGGCTACATCGGGGCTCATTTACCCACCGCCCGCTTCGACTAGCCACTGCGTCATGTCGTCTCAGAGACGACATGACGGGGATTACTTGATGCGGATACCTGAAATGGCCCGGCTGATCACCAGCTGCTGGATCTGCTCGGTGCCTTCGAAGATGTCGTGGATCTTGGCATCTCGGTGCCAGCGCTCCACCGGGTACTCCCGGGTATAGCCGTAGCCGCCCAAAATTTGGATAGCCCGCTCGGTCACCCAAGTAGCGGTACGGCCCGCCTTCATTTTGGCCATAGACCCTTCGGCGTTCACAAAAGCCCGTTGTTTACCTAACCAAGCGGCTTTCCAAACCAGAGCTCGAGATGCTTCGATCTCGGTAGCCATGTCGGCCAACATGAAAGCAATACCTTGGTTTTCGATAATGGCCCGGCCAAAAGCATGGCGCTCTTTGGCGTACTCCAGCGAATATTCAAAAGCGGCCCGAGCCACCCCGATGGCCTGCGCCCCCACCGCCGGGCGGGTGGCCTCAAAAGTTTGCATGGCGGCTTGCGAGTTGCCGGGCTTACCCTCTCGCACTCGAGCCAAACGCTCATCAAGTTTTTCTTTGCCACCCAACAAGCAGCGGCCCGGCACCCTTACTTCTTCCAGCACCACCTCAGCGGTGTGGCTAGCGCGAATCCCGTGCTTTTTATATTTTTGGCCTTGGCTTAAACCCGGCGTGTTTGGCGGCACGATAAACGATGCATGCCCTTTGGCCCGCAACTCTGGGTCAACCACCGCAACCACCACATGAATGTTGGCGATCCCACCGTTGGTGATCCAGGCCTTGGTGCCGTTAAGTACCCACTCATCGGTGGCTTCGTCGTAAACCGCACGAGTGCGATACGCCGCCACATCCGAACCAGCATCTGGCTCACTGGCACAAAATGCACCAACTTTTACATCTTTTGCATCGCCATAACACTGCGGCACCCACTCCATGACTTGGTCACTGGTCGCCGAAGCAGCAATACCGGCAGCCGCCAAACCGCTGCCCATGATGGCCATGCCGATACCGGCATCGCCCCAAAAAATTTCTTCGATGGCCATCGGGGTGGTGATGCCCGTTTTGTCGTTCATCATCCCCTCAGCTAAAAACTCCCAGCCATACAAACCCACCTCGGCCGCCTGCTGCACTATGGGCCAAGGAAACTCTTCACGCTCATCCCACTCATGAGCCGCCGGGCGAATCACATCAACAGCAAACTCGTGAATCCAGTCACGAAGTTGGATTTGGTCATCGGACAATTTCATAGAAAATTCAGTCATGCCAAGACCCTACGACGCAGAATTGCTTTTTACTTCAGCGGGAACCAACCCCACGGCCACCACTGCCAACAAGGCAGCCACCCAATAAGGGGCCTCCGTTGAGGACCGACTAAACAACACGCCAGCCAAGAGCGGACCCACCACCCGGCCCAAGGCCCCCGCACTTTGTTGGACCCCCAGCGCAGCACCCCGCCCGGTTTGCCCTACTGCGGTCACCGTGGCCGCCGACAACGACGGATTGAAAAGCCCTTGACCTAAAACCAGCGCCACCAAAGCCAGCGTCAAGCCCACCCAAGCACCACCCATAGCCAGCAAAGCCATACCCATAGCCATCAACCCCAACGCCAGACGCAACACCGAAAAAGAATCCATGCGGGCATTTACGGGGCCCACCACTCGGGTTTGCACCAACACCAAACCCAAACCAATTAAAGCAAACAAGCCATAAACCGAAGAATCATCAAGTTGTGGGAAACGACGTTCCAGGAACAACGCAAAAGTCGCTTCAAACCCGGCGAAAGCCACCATGGCGATCAAAGCCAGCAGAGCCAAACGCCGCACCTGACCGGCAGAATCTTTTAGACCAGAAAAAAACTTTTGTCTACTTTTAGCCGTAGCCACCGGCTTTTGGTTAGGGAGACGGACCAAAGCCACCAACGCATTGACCGCGGCCAACCCAGAAGCAATAAAAAACGGTAACTGTCGCCCCCCCAACGCAGCAAACGAACCCAACAATGGTCCCACCACAAACCCCACCCCAAAAGCGGCCGCCAACAGCCCCAACAACCGTGGGCGGTCTTGCGGTTCTGCCATGTCGGCCACCGCCGCTTGGCCCACCGCATACGACGAGCCCGACGCACCATCAAGCAGACGGCCGGCGAACAACACCCACAGGACCCCGGCCAAACCCGTTACCAAACTGCCCAACGCTGAACCAATCAGTGCCGCGATAAGCACCGGCTTACGACCGATGCGATCCGATAAACGACCCCACAATGGTGCTGCCAACATTTGAGCAGCAGAAAAAGCTGCCAACAATGCCGCCGCTACCAAAGGTGAAGCACCGAAATCTTCGGCGTAAAGCGGCAACACCGGAATAATTATGCCGAAACCCACCAAGTCCATAGCCACGGTGGTCCAAATAACTCCGAAACCTTGCGGGCGTGAAGAAGGTGAAGCAGACATGACACCGGAGGCTACCCGTCGCTCCGGTAACCTCAAGGCTTCATGAACGATTACTTTCCTAACCCATCACGGCCCGCCACCGTCCCTCCCAAGCCAACCCTCGAAGGGATTGAGCAAGAATGGGACGTCGCCTGGGAAAACCAGGACACTTTTCGCTTTGACCGCAGCAAAACCAGAGCCCAAGTGTTCTCCATTGACACCCCGCCACCCACGGTCAGCGGTTCGCTCCACGTGGGCCATGTTTTTTCCTACACCCACACTGACACCATCGCCCGCTACCAACGCATGCAAGGCAAAGAAGTTTTTTACCCCATGGGGTGGGACGACAACGGCTTGCCCACCGAACGCCGGGTGCAAAACTATTTCGGCGTGCGCTGCGACCCCTCGTTGCCTTATGACCCAAATTTCACCCCTCCCGAAGATGCTGGCGACGCCAAAGTCATAAAAAAACGCCGAGACCACGACATCAGTCGACGCAACTTTGTTGAACTCTGCCACCTACTAACTCAAGAAGACGAAAAAGTCTTTGAATCTCTCTGGCGACAACTCGGGTTATCCATTGACTGGAACCTCACCTACGCCACCATTGATGACCGATGCCAACGCATGGCCCAACGAGCTTTTTTACGCAACCTTGAACGCGGCGAGGCCTACCAGATAGAAGCCCCTTCACTTTGGGACGTCACCTTCCGCACTGCGGTGGCGCAAGCCGAACTCGAAGACCGCCCCCGCCCCGGCGCCTACCACCAACTGCTCTTTCACCTGCCCGAAGGCACCCCCAGCCACCAGGGCCAACCCCACCTGCAAATTGCTACCACCCGGCCTGAACTCTTAGCGGCCTGCGTAGCCCTAGTGGCCCACCCAGACGATGATCGTTACCAATCCCTGTTTGGCACCACGGTGACCACCCCAATATTTGGCGTTGATGTACCGGTCTTAGCCCACGAACTAGCCGACCCAGAAAAAGGCACCGGCATCGCCATGATCTGCACCTTTGGCGACACCACCGATGTGATCTGGTGGCGCGAACTCAACCTGCCGGTACGAGCGGTCATCAACCGGGACGGGCGCTTTTTAGCCGACCCACCACAAGGGGTTGAGAGCACGGAGGCACAAGAGGCGTACGCCCGACTGGCGGGCAAAACCGTGTTCTCGGCGCAAAAAGAAATGGTAGAAATGCTCACCGCTTCTGGTGAAATGGTTGGCGAACCGGAACCCATAGAGCACCCGGTGAAGTTCTTTGAAAAAGGCGACAAACCACTAGAGATCGTGACCAGTCGCCAGTGGTACATCCGCAACGGCGGCCGCGACACTGACCTGCGGCAAAAGTTAGTAAACCGGGGTGACGAGGTGACTTGGCACCCGGCCTACATGCAAACCCGCTACACCAACTGGGTAGATGGCCTTAACGGTGACTGGTTGATTAGCCGTCAACGCTTCTTCGGCGTGCCTCTGCCGCTGTGGTACCGCTTGGACGACCAAGGCGAACCGCTCTACGACCAAATCGTTACCCCCGACCACGACACTTTGCCCATTGACCCTTCGTCGCTGGCTGCCCCCGGCTTTGATGAAAGCCAGCGCGGCCAACCCGGCGGTTTTTTGGGCGACCCCGACGTGATGGACACTTGGGCTACTTCTTCGCTGAGCCCACAAATTGTTTGTGGCTGGGGCGAAGACGACGACTTGTTTGCCCGCACCTACCCCATGGACTTACGGCCCCAAGCCCACGACATCATTCGCACCTGGCTGTTCTCGACCATGGTGCGCTCCCATTTTGAAGAAGACACCGCCCCTTGGCGTCACGCTTCGCTCAGCGGTTGGGTGCTCGACCCGGATCGTAAAAAAATGTCGAAATCCAAAGGCAACGTGGTGACCCCCATGGGTTTGCTAGAACAATACGGCTCAGATGCTGTCCGCTATTGGGCCGCCAACGGCCGCCCCGGCACCGACACCGCTTTTGACGACGGGCAGATGAAGGTCGGACGGCGTTTGTCAATCAAGATCCTTAACGCCAGCCGCTTTGTGCTGGGTTTTGGTGCCGACGACGACCAACCGTTGATTGTTGACCCGGCGGTCATCACCCATGCTTTAGACCAAGCCATGTTGGCTCGTTTGGCTGACCTTGTTGAAGAAGCCACCACGGCTTTCGAGGCTTTCGATTACGCCCGGGCCTTGGAACGCACCGAAGCATTTTTCTGGTCTTTTACCGATGACTACTTGGAGTTAGTAAAGACCCGGGCCTACCAAGGCGAGCATGCTGATGCCGAATCGGCTCGCCATGCATTGCGTTTAATCCTGTCTACTTTGCTGCGTCTCTTTGCCCCTTTCCTGCCTTTCGTAACCGAAGAGGTGTGGTCTTGGTGGCAAGACGGTTCGGTGCATCGGCAAACTTGGCCCGCCAGTGAAGCTTTACGACCCATAACTGACGGCACCGACGCTGCGGTGGCTTTGGTGGCCGCCGAAGCACTAGCGGAGGTACGCAAACACAAGACCCTGGCCCAACGCTCTCTGGCCACCCCAGTGATCGCTTGCACCATCACCGTGCCTGCCGATCGTTTAGCGTTTCTAGAACAAGCCTTAGATGACGTTACCTTGGGGGCCCGAGCCACCAACATCACTTTGGTAACGGGCGACCAACTTTCAGCCCAAGTAGAACTCGAAGCTCCCGCCAACTAAGCAACCGGGAACTTTCTGGGCCACACTTGGGTCATGACCCACAACACTCCCCCTACCTTTGAACACCTCGCCGTTACCTGTGATGGACGCCGCGGCACCTTAACCCTGACCCGGCCCGACTCACTAAACAGCCTGACCAACGAGGTTATGGCCGAAATAATTGCCGCCGCCGACTGGTTTGACCACCAACCCAACCTGCGGGTAGTAGTCGTCTCTGGTGAGGGCCGGGCTTTTTGCTCTGGGTTTAACGTCACCGCTTTTTCTACCGACGAACCCTCCCCGGCCGGAGGCCGGACACCCGCTGACACCGGCCGCCTGATGGCCGATGCTTTAGAACGCATGTCTCCAGTGCTTATTGCTCGCCTGCACGGCCATGTTGTAGGTGGCGGGCTCGTGCTGGCTGCCGCTTGCGACCTACGAGTTTGTGCTGACGACGTCCGTTTTTTGATCCCCGAAGTAGACCTCGGCATCCCCCTTGCTTGGGGCGGCATCCCAAGGCTGGTGCGAGAGATAGGCCCCGCCCTTACCAAAGAACTGGTCATGACCTGTCGACCATTTGACGCCGCTGAAGCCAAAGCGGCCGGGTTTTTAAACACCGTGGTGCCTGTTGAAGAACTTGACGACGCAGTTGAGAGCTTGGCCGAAGCTGTCGCTTCCCGACCTCGGGCCGCTGTGTTGGCCACCAAACGTCACACCAATGCGGTGACCGAACAAATGGTGGGCCTAAGTCGTTCCTGGTCAGACGCCGACGGTTTGGCCATCGCCCTCCGGGACCCCGAAAGCCGAGCCGCCCAAGAGGCTTACCTAGAGAAACTTAAAGCAAAAAAACGGCCTTAGTTAGCACCCCAATGAAGATGGCGGGCGATGCAAAATACCCGAGTCAAAAGAAATAGTTACCTCGGTGGGTTCTTCAGCAGACACCACCGAACCAGTGCCATCAACCAACATGGAATGCGCCCCCACACCGGGTGGCGGAAAAATCAAAGTCACCGGGCCGCCGCTCGCTAAGTTGCGTAGCGTGCCCCCGCCCGGGGTGCAGCGGATCTCCCGGCCCTCCATGGCCACCGGCACGTGCACCACCTTGGGGGTGCCGTCACTCCCTACCGTAATTAAAAAACAGTCGTTGCCGTAGTCGTCTAAACGAGCCGGAAGTTGTTCAATGGTCACAGGAATACTCATAGATAAAGTCTACAACATTGTTGTTTGCAAGTTTTTGGCCTAGATTTTCTTGCATGAACCAATTTAAAATAGGTGAGGCAGCCCAACTACTTGGGGTCAGCGCCGACACCATGCGCCGTTGGGTAGACAACGGCCGATGCAAAGCAAAGCGTTCTACTAGCGGACATCGCCTCGTTAACGGCCCCGACCTGGCCCGTTTAGCCCAAGAACTCGCCGAGACACCCGATGACGCCGACCGCACCATGTCGGCCCGCAACCGTTTTACCGGCCTAGTAACCAAAGTCACCAAAGACACCGTTATGGCTCAAGTAGAGATGCAAGCCGGCCCCCACCGAGTGGTATCGCTGATCTCCGCCGAAGCAGTAGACGCCCTCGGTTTGGCCCCTGGCGTTCTGGCAGTAGCCGTCATAAAGGCCACCAACGTGGTCATCGAACGCCCCTAATGCGCAGCGTTTTTCTGGTACTACTGCTGGCCGTCGGGTGCGGTGGCAATCAAGCCGATGACCTCACCGTCTTTTCGGCCTCCTCGCTGACCGACGTGGCCCCCCTCCTCCTCGCTCAAGCCAACCAAACCGGCACCCTGGTCTTTGGCGGGTCTAATCATCTGGCCGCCCAAATTGCCGACGGCGCCCCGGCCGATGTGTTACTCACCGCCGACCTCTCGTTACTTGACCTTGATACCGCTACTTACCAAACCGTGACCTTTGCTCAAAACCATCTGGTGTTAGCCGTACCCGCCGGAAACCCCGCTCATCTCACCGGCCCCCAAGACCTGGCCCGCCACGAGTTAGCCATTGCCATCTGTGCTCAAGAAGTGCCCTGCGGCCAAGCCACCATAAACCTCGGCTACCCCATGGCTGCCGACACCTTAGAACCCAGCGTGCGCTCCGTGGTCAGTCGATTGGTGCTCGGCGAAGTAGACCTTGGCGTGGTTTACGCCACCGACGTACAGGCCGAAGCAAAAATTGAAACCCTGTGGCCCACTGAACCTGCCTGCCCGTGTGTCACCTACCACGCCGTGGCCTTCACCCAACAAGGGGTGGTTTTCGTAAATGCTTTGGGCCAAGAAAACGCCCAAACCTTATTAGCCAGTTATGGGTTTACCCAGCCATGAAACGCTTCATGACCACCGTGGCCGGCCTCACCGTCGCCCTCTTAGCCCTGCCGCTGCTTGGCTTGTTACAGCGCATGCCGTGGTCTTCGCTCGGCAACCCGTTAACCAACCCGGCCACTTTGGATGCTTTGCGTGTTTCCCTCATCGTGAGTTTACTGGCCACAGTCATGGTTTTTCTGTTAGGCACCCCTTTGGCTTGGGCGCTGGCCCGAGTCTCGGTGCCCGGGCGCCGATTCATTCGAGCCCTCATCATGTTGCCCATGGTGCTGCCCCCTGTGGTGGGCGGCACCGCTCTGCTTTTTGCATTAGGGCGACAAGGGTTGGTTGGTCAATGGCTCAACCAGTGGTTCGGCATCACCTTGCCTTTCACCTTGGCCGGTGCGGTGGTAGCCGCCATTTTTGTGGCTTTGCCCTTCTACGTCATCGCCGTTGAAGGAGCTTTGCAATCTGCCGGGCAACATCTTGAAGACCTTGAAGACCTCGCCGGAACCCTCGGGGCCACCCCTTGGAACGTTTTACGACGCATCACCTACCCGCAGGTGTTGCCAGCCATGGGTGCCGGTTTGGCCTTGGCCTGGGCTCGAGCCTTAGGCGAGTTTGGAGCCACCATCACCTTTGCCGGCAACCTGCCGGGCCGCACCCAAACCCTGCCCTTGGCCACTTTTTTAGCACTAGAAACCAACCCCGAAGAAGCCCTCGCTTTGAGTCTGATTTTGTTGGTGGCTTCTCTCGGGGTGCTTGTCGGCTTGCGTGACCGCTGGATGCCCACCTCATGACCGCCCTTACCTTGGCCGGGGAAACCCGCATTGGGAACTTGAGTTTTGCCTTTGATCTGAGCGTTAAGGCCGGCGAAACGCTGGCCATTTTAGGCCCCAACGGGGCGGGCAAAACCAGCCTGCTCCGAGTAATCAGCGGACTCTTACCCCTCGCCGAAGGCACGCTTAATCTAAACAACCAAGTAGCCGACCAACCAGCGAGCAAAACTTTTCTCCCCCCACACCTTCGCTCGGTGGGGTGGGTGCCGCAAGATCGGTTACTTTTTCCTCACCTTACGGTAGCCGAAAACATTGGTTTTAGCCCCCGAGCCACCGACGCCTTGGTCGCTCAACTTCTTGAGGCTCTCAACCTCACCTCATTGACCGCGAGCAAGCCTGCGGCCTGCTCGGGCGGACAAGCCCAACGAGTAGCGGTAGCTCGAGCATTAGCTGCCCAACCCGCCATCTTGCTTCTCGATGAACCCTCCACTGCCTTAGACGCTGAATCCCAAGAACTCATCCATGGCGTGCTTGCTTCTCAAAGCCAGGTGGCCACTTTGTTAGTCACCCACGACCTGAGCGAAGCAGGCCGTCTCGCTGATCGCACGGCCATCTTTTCGGCCGGGGTACTCAAGCAGTAGGTTTTACATATGGACCCCAACAACGCCCTTGACCTCTTTCGCCTTGATGGCCGAGTGGTCATTATCACCGGAGCCAGTTCAGGGCTCGGCGAACGCTTCGCCCGAGTGGTCGCCGGAGCGGGAGCCAAAGTGGTGTTAGCCGCTCGCCGAGTGGATCGACTAGAGCGCTTGGCGGCCGAACTGCCTGATGCCCTCGCCGTGGCCTGCGACCTGGCCGCTCCCGGGGCCCCGCAAAACCTGATTGACGCCACCTTGGCCCACTACGGAAAACTCGATGTGGTCATCAACAACGCAGGCATTTCTCGAGTAATCCCTGCCGTCGACGACAACCTTGATGATTTTCGCCGTGAAATAGAAATCGACCTCATCGCCCCCTACGAGTTGGCTCGCCGAGCCGCCCGGTGGTGGATAGACAACGACCACCCCGGGGTAATCGTCAACTTGGGTTCTGTGATGGGTCTAGTAGCCGGCGGAAAACTCCGAGTACCAGGTTACGCCGCCGCCAAAGGCGGGCTCCACCAACTCACCCGAGAACTGGCTGTGGAATGGGCTCGTAAAGACATACGGGTCAACGCTTTGGCTCCCGGATGGTTTGAAACCGAAATGAACTCCGAAGACATGTTTCATTCCGAAGCCGGAAAAGCCTATGTAGCGAACGGGACACCTATGGGGCGGGGCGGTCAAGCCCACGAACTAGACGGGGCTTTGCTGCTTCTAGCCTCAGACGCTGGCTCTTACCTGACCGGTCAAATACTTACCATTGACGGTGGCTGGACCGCCGTTTAGCCTCACCGCAATGCTTGACCACCAACTACTCGACCACGATGCCCTCGGCTTATCAGACCTCGTTCGAAGCGGAGAGGTCACACCAGAAGAACTATTAGCAGTAACGGCCGGCCGAGTCGAACGCCTCGACGGGATGCTAAAAGCCGTCATCACCAGTTGCCCAGAGCGTGCCCTAAACCACATAAAACAAAAGAACCCTTCAACACCCTTCGCCGGTATACCCACCTTTCTAAAAGACCTCGTTGACCTGGAAGGAGTACGGCGCACCGACGGTTCACGATCCATGATGAACAACATCAGTGCGGGATCAGCAGCCTGGGTTACCGCAGCCGAAGCAGCTGGGCTGGTAATGGCCGGCAAAACCAACACACCGGAATTCGCCTCTATGACGGTTACCGACAACGAGGCATTCGGCACCACCCTTAACCCTTGGGACCTAAATCTCTCCGCTGGTGGGTCCAGTGGCGGAGCAGCCGCTGCGGTGGCCGCCGGATACACGCCAATAGCGCACGGAACCGACGGTGGAGGCTCAAACCGAATTCCCGCATCTTGGTGTGGTGTATTTGGAATGAAACCCAGCCGAAAACGTTTAGCCTCCGGTGAGCTAGACGGATCTCACCCAGTATTTAAAACCCACTTAGCTCTCAGTCGCACGGTGCGCGACAACGCGGCCCTGTTTCTGTCTACCCAAAACACCAGTCAAGGCCCACAAAAAAACCCTTACCCGCTGCTCGACGCCTTTACCCCAATCAGTAACCAGCCGCTACGAATCGCCTTCACCCTCGAAGGTCCGTTTGGCGACCAACCCGACCCAGCAATCCGAACCGCTCTAGAGGACACCGTCCGACTCTGTGAATCCCTCGGCCACCAAGTAACCATGGTCAAACACCCAGTAGCCGGCGAAGAACTTTTCTCCATGTACACCAGAATATTTCTGAGCCGCACCACGGGACTGATCGAAATGATCGAAAAAGCAAGTGGGCTCCCCATTGAAGAATCCGGGCTTCTCACCCGCTGCACCATTGACTTCGTACGCCGCGGCAATGTGCTTCCCCCCGGAGTCGCCGAAACGGCCGAAGTCGACCGGCTTATTTTAGAAGCAACTATGGCCAAGTTTTTCACCAACCATGATGTCTGGCTAACCCCGGTCACCCCCCACATGCCAACGACCTCCACCGATTGGCTTTCCTCCCACCCTTTCGACGAGCAACGCACCCAACGATCGATGGGGTCACTACCCATCGCCAACGCCATCGGAGGGCCGGCCATGTCGGTTCCCCTGTGGTGGGATAAGAACACTGGCCTTCCCATAGGCTCCCATTTCTCAACCAAACCAGGAGCCGACGAAACGCTCTACGCTCTGGCCTTCCAACTCGAAGCAGCCCAACCGTGGGCCAACCGATGGGCCCCCACCTCTGCCAAACATCTTTAACGGTTCTCGTCAACAATTGTCGTACCCACTAACCATTTGCTTAGAAGTTTCAAACAACGGTCATGCTGGGTACGGCGCCCCACCAATCACTAACGATCGACGGAGAAAATCTAGCTGAACCAGGAGTAGATTTTCGGCCACCTCTTCTTGGGGGGTCATGTGGGTAACCCCGGAAAGCGGGAGAACTTGATGGAGGCGGCCGGCGGCCAGAAGCGCTTGAGAAAGTTGCAAGGTATGGGCCACCACCACGTTGTCATCGGCCAAGCCATGAATCAACAACAACGGGCGTTCTAAGTTGGCTGCTTCGGCACAAAGGTCGGTCCGTGCGTAGTTTTCTGGTTCTGTATCCGGATGCCCAAGGTAGCGCTCGGTGTAATGAGTGTCGTAAAGCCGCCAATCGGTCACCGGCGCTCCGGCCACTGCGGCATGAAAAATATCGGGCCGCCGCAACACGGCCAGCGCAGCCAAATACCCACCGAATGACCAGCCCCTTATCCCGACTCTGGTCAGATCTAACCGTTCATCGGTGGCCGCCAAACCTCGTAATGCCTCCACCTGGTCGTCAAGAACTGGCCCAGCCAAATCGCCACGCACCGCTCGCTCCCATTGAGGGCCACGGCCCGGGGTGCCTCGACCATCGGCTACCACCACGGCAAAACCTTGATCAGCAAACCACTGGGAGACAAGAAACTGACCCCGAGCACGTTGCACCCTTTGCCCATGAGGGCCGCCGTAGGGGTCCATCAACACCGGAAGCGGAGAACCATCGTGGTGAGCGGGAAACAGCACAGCCGTTCCGATGGACTCTGACCCGACAAGGTGAAAGGTTGGCTGGGCCGCCACCGCTGGTTCTTCGGCCAGCGAACCAACCAGGTGGCCGTTAACGGTCAGCGAGGTTCCAGTGAGGTCAGCCACTTGAACGGCCATGATTTGGCCTCCACTTGTGGCAGAGCGCACCCCTCCCCCAGCAGACACCACGTTGACTGATCCGTCACGCAAAACTTCTATGACATCAACATCTCGTGGGTCTATGGAGGCCGTGGCCAGCACGCGGTCGTCGTTTGTATGAAGCACCTGACGGATTTGCCACTCTGGCAGAGACACCGTTTGCCCATCAAGTACCACGCAGCGTGTGTCGCCACGGTCTTCGACGGTCAGCAATGAACCTCCCCACCATTGAGGAGCCCCGGGGATGTTTTCTACCCAATGATCATCGGTTACCCGATAGATCTCTTCGGTTTGGCCGGTTCCCGGGTCTACGGTAAGCATGGCCATGGTTCGCTGATCACGAGTTTGCACGGTCAACAGAGGGGGCCGGTCGTTGCTCCAACACACCCCAGCCAGGTACTCAAACTCGTCACCAGACCAGTCAATATCAACCCGGGTGCCGTCAAGGCTGACCAAAGCCAGGCCGACCTCAGCATTAGCAGTGCCGGCCGCCGGGTATCGCATGGGCTGTGGCGGTTTGCTCGGCGTAACCGGCGCCGACACCCACCATTGTTCCACTGGAGCCAACTCGACTCGAGCTACCAGCAACGACCCACCGTCGGGTGCCCACCAGTGACCGCGGCTGCGCCCCATTTCTTCGGCAGCCACAAACTCGGCGGACCCCCACGACACTGTTTCGGTGGTCCCGCTGATTAGACCATGGTCGCCGGTGGAACCGGTTATGCGCACCCCGCGGCCCGATACGTAGGCCACCGAGGTGCCGTCTGGGCTCAACCGAGGGTCGAAGGCATCACCGCGAGAAGGCAGTTCAGCCAGTCGACCATCGTCTACGTCGAGCAAGAACACCCGCCCAGAAAGAGCAAAACACACCCGGCGAGCATCTGGCGAAGCGTGGTAGGCCACAATGCCTTCGCCGGCTTCCCGGGCCCGCTCTCGTCGAGCCGCTTCTGCAGAAGGATCGTCGCCTTCAGCCAATAACACCGCTGGGTCAACCAGCAAGCGCTCTTGCCCCGAGTGAGGGTCGAAAGCCCACAATGCATTTACTGGGTCGCTGCCTCCGGCGGAGCGCAAAAACAAAACCCGTTGCCCATCGTCACCCACCGTGACGGTGCGCGGCGCCCCACAAGTAAACCGTCGCGTACGAGCCTGTTGCCTGGGAAAGCTTTCCACCTTCTAATGCTTACACATTTCGACCTATTCCCCAACCCCGCCATAGATAGGGACTGTCCCCATCTATTTTTGGGGTACTGTCCGGGTTTATGGAAACAAACGTTGGCACGATGATTACCGCGGCGGTGCATTGGGGGGCGGGGGAACCAGCGAAACTTGAAGAACTTACTTTGAGCGCACCAGGGCCTGAGGAAGTACGCATAGCGGTTGATGCTTGCGCCATTTGCCACTCTGATTTGATGTTTATTGACGGCGGATGGGCCACCGAGTTTCCCGTAGTCTTTGGCCACGAAATAGCCGGCCGGGTCGCCGAAACAGGCTCATCGGTAACCGATCTTACTGCCGGGACCTCCGTGGTGGTCTCGCTCATCGCCACCTGCGGGCAATGCCACGCCTGCCAACAAGGCCACGATGTGGCCTGCGAAAACCCACCAGCCAGCAGCAGCCTGACCGACGCAAACAACCGCACCGTCACCAAAGGCCTCAACACCGGAGGCTTCGCCGAACAAGTAGTCGTACACCGCTCCCAAGTGGTGGCTGTGCCACCCGAAATGCCCGCCACCTCAGCCTCGCTCCTGGGGTGCGGGGTGCTCACCGGGGTCGGTGCCGCTCGCAACACGGCAAACATTCAACCAGGAGAAACGGTAGCCGTAGTGGGCTGCGGCGGAGTAGGCATGGGGGTCATCCAAGGCGCTCAGTTGGCCGGAGCCTCCACCATCGTGGCCATCGACCCCCAAGCAGACAAACGCTCCCTGGCTCTCACCATGGGAGCCACCCACACCGCCGACCCGCTAAACCAAGACCCGGCAGAAGCCATTAGCCAAGTCACCGGCGGACGCCTCGCCGACCATGTTCTTCTGGCCACCGCCGCTCCAGCCGCCCTAAACAGCGCCCTGGCTTTGCTGGCCCCCATGGGGGCGCTCACTCTGGTCGGCATGCCGGCCGACGGCGTGACCCTGACCATTGACCCCAGCGCCTTGGCCGGCTACAACCAACGCATCCTCGGCTCCAAAATGGGTACCGCTCGACTCAACCGAGACATCCCCTCCCTGGTAGCCGACTATTTTGCCGGCCGCCTAAAACTTGACCAACTGGTGAGTTCTACCTACCCTCTAGAAGACCTAGAACAAGCACTGGACGAAGTACGCAGCGGTTCCGCCCTGCGCACGGTCATCGTGTTCCACCAACCCGAGGCATAATCCATGAAAATCACCGAAGTCGAAACCTTCGTGGTAGGCAACCCGCCACCCCGCCACGGCGGCCGCTACTTCATTTTTGTTACCTTGACCACCGACCAAGGGATCAAAGGCGTCGGCGAAGCTTACGTAGCAACGTTTAACCCTCACCTGGTAGCCGACATGATCCAAGACGTAGCTCAACGCTGGCTAGTTGGTCACAGCCCATTCAACGTGGAATCTTTTTGGCGAAGGGCCTACACCAGCGGTTATAGCGGCCGCCCCGACCCCACCCTCTGCGGGGTAATCAGTGCCCTAGAAATAGCTTGCTGGGACATCATGGGTAAAGAAACCGGCCGCCCCGTTTACGACCTACTTGGCGGTCGGGTACACGAAGGGTTGCGCTCCTACACCTATCTCTACCCGCCGAACGAAGATGCCTACGCCCCCAAAGACGGACCGAATCTTTACGTTGACCCAGCACAAGCAGCGGAACAAGCAATAGTTGAACTTGAGAAAGGTTTTACGGCAATAAAATTTGACCCCGCCGGCCCTTACACCTCTTTTGATGGCCGGCAACCTTCCCTTGAACGCATCGATTTGTCGGCCCGCTACACCGCTGCGCTGCGAGAAGCAGTAGGTACCCGAGCCGACTTGTTGTTCGGCACCCACGGGCAGTTCACCCCTTCCGGAGCGCTTCGTCTCGCGCAGCGTCTCGAAGCCTACGACCCACTGTGGTTTGAAGAACCCGTACCGCCCGACCATGTTGAAGGCATGGCCCAAGTGGCTCGAGGCACCAGCATTCCCATTGCCACCGGTGAGCGGCTGACCACCGTTACCGAATTTGCGGCAGTTCTTCAGGCCGGCGCAGCACAAATTTTGCAACCCAACTTGGGTCGCAGCGGCGGTATTTTGCAAGGCAAAAAGATTGCTTCTCTGGCCGAGGTGCACCAGGCTTCGCTGGCTCCTCATTGTTACTGTGGCCCGGTAGTAGCGGCGGCCAACATTGCTTTAGCGGCCTGTTCTCCGAACTTTTTAATCCTCGAATCCATCGGCACCTTCGACGGATTCCACGCCGAACTATTAGAAACACCTATCCGGTGGGAAGAAGGCATGGTGATCCCGTCGAACGAGCCAGGCCTGGGGGTGGTCTTGAACGAAGACGTGGCACGAGCCAACCCTTATAACGGGCACGAGTTGCATCTTGAACCAGCCATCGACCCCTCTCCGGTAACAGAAAATCTTGCCGGTCCGTAATTCCCACATTGCGGGAACCAGTTGACAGATTCCCATACAACGGTAATCTTTGCAGATCATGACCGCCGTGCAAAGCGTCGAACGCTCCCTCCACCTGCTGCGAGAAATCGCCGAAGAACCGGGCCGCCTCGTTGAGTTAGCCGACCGCGTCAACCTGCCCACCAGCACCACGGCCCGGCTACTGGCTACCCTCGAAAGCAACAACGCCATAGAACGCAACAGCGACGGCGTTTACCGCATCGGCGTACTCATAAAAACCATGGGACGGGTAGCCGAACCTGGCGTCAACCTCGAAACGATTGCCCAACCCCACCTTCTTGACCTCTCCAGTCAATTCGACGAAGCAACCTGCATCGCCGTACTCATTGGCCGCAACACCGTCACCACCCAGCAAGTCGACGCCCCCAAACCGGTACAAGCAGAAGACTGGACCGGCACCCGAGTCCCCCTCCACGCTGGGTCCGCCGGGCTGGTCATCATGGCCAGTTGGGATGATCACGAAGTCGACACCTACCTCCAAGGCAACCTTTCCACTCACACCGAACACACCGTCACCGACCCGGACATTTTACTCAAACGCATCAACCGCGTTCGCCGCATCGGTGCCGTCTGGACCCACAGCGAATACGTACTCGGTCTCTCCAGTTGCGCCGCCGCAATCTGCGGCTCTAACGGCCGAGCCATCGGTGCGCTCTACACCTATGGGCCAAGTTACCGCTACCCCCTTTCCGGAGAAGCCCGCACCGTAGCCACCACCGTTCGTGAACGAGCTCGTCAAATATCGGCCAGCCTCAACCAACAACCAGAAATAGTAAAAAAAGCCTCATGACCGAACCCCGCCGTACCCGCCGAGGCGCTCGCAGCAGTCGTTCCAAAACCGTTGATATCCTGGCCAAACAGCCCCCCTTTGAACAACCACGCATGCGTTTCGACCCCCTGCGGGCCGTCTCCGAAGACGAACTCGAAGCCATTCACCACGCCTCACTTCGGGTATTAGCCGAAACCGGTATCGACTTTTTAGACGAAACAGCCCGCCAACAACTCGCCGACGCCGGGGCCGAAATAGACGGCAACCGGGTCCGTTTCAGCCCTGAACTGGTCATGCAACTCATGACAACCGTGCCTGAACAGTTCACCCTGCACGGGATACGCCCCGAACGAAGCCTCCAGATGGGCGGCAACGCCATCGCCGTTACCTCAGTGGCCAGCCCTCCTTTTGTTACCGGCTTAGGGCGCGACCGGCGAGACGGCAACCGAGAGGACTACCGCAACCTGATCAAAATGAGTCAAGTAATGAACTGCATCCACACCTCTGCCGGGTACCCCGTAGAACCCATGGACCTCCACCCCTCAATACGGCACCTGCATGCCACCCACGACATGATCACCCTTTCTGACAAGCCACCTTTCGTGTACAGCATCAGTCGGCCCCGAAACCAAGACGCCATCGAGATGACCCGTATCGCCCGCGGCGTAGACCACGACACCATGAACCAAGAGACCTCTATTCTCTCCGTCATCAACACCAGCACTCCCCTGCGTTACGACACAGTGATGCTGCACGGCATTCAAGAAATGTCAGCCCGCAACCAAGGGATCGTCATCACCCCCTTCACCCTGGCCGGGGCCATGGCCCCCATAACCGTGGCCGGTGCCTTGGTGCTTCAAAATGCCGAAGCCCTCGCCGGCATGGCCTACACCCAAGTCGTTAAACCCGGAGCCCCGGTAATTTACGGAGGGTTCACCTCCAACGTTGATATGCGCTCCGGGGCCCCCGCTTTTGGCACCCCCGAATATTGGAAAGCCTGCTTAGTAGGCGGCCAACTCGCTCGGCGCTACAAAGTGCCCTACCGGTCATCAAACGTCAACGCCTCCAACAGCGTGGACGCCCAATCAGCCTACGAAAGCGTGATCTCCCTTTGGGGAGCCGTCATGGGCGGGGTCAACCTTTTGCTCCACGGCGCAGGCTGGCTCGAAGGCGGCCTCTTAACCTCCTACGAAAAAATGGTCATCGACGGCGACATTCTCAACATGGTTTCTGAAATGCTTAAACCCATCACCATCGATGACGCCACCTTGGCCGTAGAAGCAATCGCCGAGGTCGGGCCCGGTGGCCACTTCTTCGGCACCAGCCATACCCAAGAGCGCTACACCACCGAACACTTTCAACCCATGGTGTCCAGTTGGAAAAACTTCGAAAGTTGGGATGAGGGCGGGCGTATCGAAGCACCCGAACGAGCCACCAAAATAGCGCAAGAGATGATCGACGCTCATCAAGAACCCCCCATGGACGCACAGATACGAGCAGAACTCGACGAATTCGTAGAACGACGAATCGCCGAGGGTGGCGTCGAAACCGATTACTAGCCCTCAATCAGCAAACAACTTTTATCTAAGCAGACGGAGAACGACATGAAAACCCACGCTCAAGCAGTAGTTATTGGCGGCGGCGTCGTCGGCGCCAGCATCCTCTACCACCTGACCAAAAACGGGTGGAATGACGTGGTACTCGTAGAACGCAAAGAACTCACCGCGGGCTCTACCTGGCACGCCGCCGGCGGCATGCATACCCTCAACGGCAACCCCAACGTGGCCGCTCTACAGCGCTACACCGTGCAGTTATACAAAGAACTTGAAGAAATTTCTGGCGTGGACTGCGGCCTCCACCTCACCGGCGAAATGATGCTGGCCGACACCGAAGACCGCATGGACTGGCTCCGCATGACCCACGCCCGCGGCCAATACCTGGGTATGGAAACCGAAATCATCTCGGTTTCTGAAGCCAAAGAAATGCTGCCCATCATGGACGAAAAACACTTCGTAGGCGCCCTCTGGGACCCCGTGGGCGGCCACGTAGACCCCTCCGGCGTTACCTATGCCTACGCTAAAGCGGCCCAAATGGCCGGGGCAGAAATCTATCGCAACTGTTGGGCCCAAGACCTGGTGCAAAAAGTCGACGGCACCTGGGATGTAGTAACCGAAAAAGGCACCATCAATACCGAAAACATCGTCAACTGTGGCGGCCTGTGGGCCCGCGAAGTAGGCCGCATGTGCGGAATTGAGCTCCCAATTTTGGCTATGGAACACATGTATCTGCTGACCGAAGAGATCCCCGAAATCAAAGACTGGCTCGACGCTACCGGTGGCCACGGGCGTGGGGCTGTGGACTTCGGCGGCGAAATCTACCTCCGTGCCGAAGCCGGCGGCCTTCTGCTCGGTACCTACGAAAAAGCTTGCGTCCCGTGGTCCACCAAAGAAACCCCTTGGGACTTCGGCTCACAACTCCTCACCCCCGACATTGAACGACTCGCCCCCTCGCTTGAAGTTGGCTTCGACCACTTCCCTATTTTCAACGATGTAGGAATCAAACAAGTCATTAACGGCCCCTTTACTTTTGCCCCCGATGGCAACCCAGTTATCGGGCCGGTACGAGGGCAACGAGGCCACTGGGTAGCAGCCGGCATCATGGCTGGTCTCAGCCAAGGCGGCGGCGTCGGCCTCACCATGGCCAACTGGATGACCTCCGGCGACCCCGGCCACGACATTTGGGGCATGGACGTAGCCCGCTTTGGCGATTGGACTACCCCCGGCTACACCCAAGCCAAGGTTATGGAAAACTACAGCAACCGTTTCCGCATTGCCTTCCCCAACGAAGAACTCCCCGCCGGGCGCCCCTTGCATACTTCTCCCATTTACGGGCGCCTCAACGACGCCAACGCCGTATGGGGCGCCGGCTACGGGTTAGAAACCGCCTTGTGGTTCCAACGCCCCGGCGAAGAAGCGGTAGAAGACGTGACCTTCAAACGCTCCAACGCTTTTGCGGTCGTCGCCGAAGAAGTGTCCGCCGTACGTAGCAGTGTCGGGCTCATCGAAACCACCGGTTTCGCCAAACATCAATTCAGCGGCCCCGGGGCACGAGAATTTCTTGACCACCTCATGACCAACACCATCCCCAAAACGGGGCGCATGGCCCTAACCCCCATGTTGAACCATCAAGGCAGCTTGATCGGCGACTTCACCGTGGCCACCTTGGCCGACCCATTTGACGGTAGTGAAACCTTCACCGTGTTCGGCTCCGGCGTAGCCGAGGGCTACCACGAGCGCTGGTTTATTGAACACCTGCCCCAAGACCGGTCGGTCACCTACCGAGCACTGAGCCACGAAATGACCGGGGTTTCCATCGCCGGGCCAAAAGCGCGGGAAGTACTGGCCTCGGTATGCGACGACGATGTTTCTAACGAAGCGTTTCGTTTCTTAGATTTCCGCCGCCTCAACATTGGCATGATCCCCACCATGACGGGCCGCATCACCTTCACCGGTGACCTGGGCTACGAAATCTGGGTAGCGGCTTCTTTGCAAGCGCAACTCTTTGATCTACTCATGGCAGCAGGCGCCGAACACGGTATTAAACTTTTTGGTTTGCATGCCCTGAACTCCATGCGTTTCGACAAAGGGTTCGGTTCCTGGGGCACTGAGTTCCGCCCCATATACACCCCATGGGAAGGCGGCTTAGGCCATTTCGTAAAACTCGACAAAGGCGATTTCATTGGCCGAGAAGCCGCCGCACAAAGCCAAGAAAACCCGGCACGTCAACTCACCACCTTCACCATTGAAGCAGTAAACGCCGACGCCTTAGGCGACGAACCCATTTGGCACAATGACCAAGTCGTGGGCTGGCTTACCTCAGGTGCCTACTCACACGGGTGTCAGGCCTCTATGGCTCTGGGCTACCTGCCCACCGAACTCTGCCAAGAAACCGAAGGGTTTGAAATTGAAGTATTGGGCGTTCGTCGCCCCGCTACTCGGTTGAACGAGCCACTCTTTGACCCCACCGGGTCACGAATGCGAGGCTAGTTTTGCCCGCTCCCCACACCGCTGGTGCCCAAGCACGCCTTCGTCAAATGCTTGACGACCCGGCGGTACAACGGGCGGGGGGAGAAGGGCACCGGGTGGTTATGGGCCCCGGGGAACCTGCCTTAAGCGAATGGGCCGCGGCGGGCCTCACCCTGCCCGACCTAAACGCCTTAAGGCACTATCGGCTAGGGCGCATACGCCAACAACTGGTAGCCAACGACTTAGCCGGGGTGCTGCTTTTTGACCCCCTGAACCTGATGTACGCCACCGATGCACCAAACATGCAACTCTGGGTGGCCCATAATCAGGCCCGCTGGGCATATGTGGCTGCCGAGGGACCCATGATTTTATGGGAATTCAACAATTGCGAATTTCTCTCCGCCCACAACCCTTTGATAACTGAGGTGCGGCCCATTACTTCGTTTACTTATTTTTTAGCAGGGCAACGAGCTGAAGAACAAGCAGCACGTATGGCCGCCGAGATAGCCGACCTCGTGCAAACCTACGGTGGTGGAAACACTCGATTAGCAGTTGATGTCACGCCTCCACTGGGTTCCGTAGCGCTCATAAACGCTGGCCTGACGTTGACCGATGGTATGCAAGTAATGGAACGAGCCCGAGCCATCAAAGGGCCGGACGAGCTCTTAGCCATGCGCTGCGCCATTGAAGCCACGAGGATCTCTTGTCAAAAAATGTTTGATGCTTTGCGTCCAGGTATTTCTGAACAGGAACTTTGGGCCGTGCTCTGGGCCGAAATGCTCACTCGGGGCGGTGAATGGATGGAGTGCCGACTTTTAGCAGCCGGGGCCCGCACCAACCCGTGGTTTCAAGAATGCTCCAGCCATGTCATCTCCGAGGGAGAACTCGTAGGCTTCGACACCGACCTCGTGGGCTCTTACGGCATGATGACGGATATTTCTCGTACTTGGCGATGCGGCGGCGGCGACCCCACCCCACAACAAAACTTCGTCCACCAAATAGCCGTTGAGCAGATGGAACGCAACATCGAACTTCTTACCCCGGGGCGTTCCTTCTACGACCTAACCCACAAATCCTGGGTGCCTTCCACCGATGACTACCGCCACTATTCAGTGCTTTACCACGGGGTCGGGCAATGCGACGAATGGCCTTCCATAATGTTCCCCTCCAGTTGGGACCAGTTTGGTTATGACGGGGTGCTCGAACCCGGCATGGTGATGACCGTGGAATCCTACGTGGGGCCCTACGCCGGCGGTGAAGGCGTCAAGTTAGAAAACCAAGTGTTGATCACCGAAACCGGTTACGAGAACCTCACTCCGTGGTCGTTAAGTTTGACGGAGTTTTGTTAACCGTTGACCGAAAATGATGAGTCGGGGTTGATCTCTCGATTGCGAGAGAAAAATCCCAGATCCATTTCCACCCCGGTGTAACGGCCGTTTACCCTGAGGGGATCGGCATCGTGGTCGTGCCCCGCCTCTACCGCCATAATGAGTTCTGCCATACAGTGCCCGGCCACCCCAGCGTTTTTGTATTGGTTGCCACTGGTACCGATGGCGATATAGAAGCCGTCAAGGTCGGTGCGGTCGTAGATAGGGATCCAATCGTCGCTGACGTCGTAGAGGTCAACTACCCCTTTCTTTTCGTGGGGCAAGCCGAGGCCTTCAACACGTTTAGCGCAACGCAACACTTGGGCTTCCCATTGCTCTTGTTGAATCTCTTGATCGTAGTTATCTGGGTCTACCCATTCTTTTTCATCGCACTCTGGGTCTTCGCTGCCGATCAAAATATTGTTGCCAGTTTCTGGGCGAAAATAAACCGCTGAGTCGCCATCTGAAACGTGCATACCGTCGGTTTCAAAGTTGAAGCCTTCGGGCGAGGGCACGTGGTGTACCTCATGACGCAATGCTTTGGTGCCGATGTTCATGGTGCCGGCGAGGCCTGCCAAGTCGTTCACTAGGTAAGAATGCGGCCCAGCCACGTTGACCACTACCGGAGCGGCGATTTGCGTACCGTCATCAAGTTCTACCCCCGAGACGCGGCCACCCTCTTGGTTGATAGCCACAACTTGGCGATTAAAGACAAAAGTTGAACCTTTTGCTTCGGCGGCCCGTTGCAAATTATGGGTTGAAAGTTGCGGGTCGCTTACATAACCCGAGTCAGGGGTGTAAAGCGCACCAATGATCCGCTCGGTTGGTTCTACCCAAAAAGCATCATCATCGGGGCGAGCGGCCGGGCCAAACACCCCGTCGGTCAGCAGGGGGAGCCGCTCTTGTAATTTCTCTACGCTCCAATGTTCATGCGGGATGTTCAACGACTCAAGAAGCGGCACAACTTTTTCATGATGACCACCGGGGGCTTCAATCATGATCGTACCGGTTTGGTGAAAGGCCACCAAGCCAGATTCGTCAACATCGGGGCCTCCTAGATAATTGCTCCAATCAGCCCAGTAGTGCATGCCTTCATAAGCCATAGCCACTGTGGGATCCCCGGGTACCGAGCTCGA
>JGI24921J38492_100646_pt1 | contig 42183 bp, 41 predicted proteins | sample LinPFosmplate9_FD_38492 | JGI IMG/M metagenome (IMG submission 38492)
TGCAGGTCGACTCTAGAGGATCCCACCATATACCTAGAAGCAACCAATTATATGAAACTCACATATCCCCGTCTAAGTCGCCAAAGTCGTCGTCTTCACCCAAATTTCCCATAGAATACTCTTCGGTATCGATTCTACTCGCCTCTTGTGTGTCGTTGGCGTCGTCAATCTCAAATATTTCGCGGTTCATATCGTTGACCGCGTCATTTCTACCCAACTTAATGTCGGAAATAATTTGATTGTTCATCGCCTCGCGTTCTTGGTCGTAGGTGTCCTTCTGATAAATTCTTACACCCTTTTGAATCCCTTTATTCCAGCTCCCCAATTTATGATTTTTAAAATGATTTTGAATCTCCCGTTGCTCATCCGTCAATCCCCTCAGGTGGCCTGTAATCGTATCCTTTTCCTTTTCTCTTGACTGGTTTACGCGTTCCATCATATGTTCATATGTGTAGTTGATTTCATTCTTGTGAGTGCATATTATATTAGCATAATTATCAATGAGTGACGCAATCTTCTGATTCGTTGACTCTTTAATTCCGCTTATAATGTCTATTTCTATACCCAAGTCATCATCGGGGTCGCTCGTCACCTCAATATTCGGCGCACTGTTGTCATTGCGTTCGATTAACGCAAGCTCGTTAATAACGTTTCCATCGTTTAGTATATTTATGTGCTCCAGAATTATTGTGAAAAAATAAAATTTGAATAGCCTCATTGTTATCTCGCGGTCAAACACCGAATAGAATTTATTGTTGCCGCTCTCTAGAGGAGCATTATATAATGTGTTCTCGGATAACGCATATATATCTTGAGTTGTTGAGAAAATTCTATCTAAGACTAATTCAACGCCGTCATCGTTATAAAATCCGTCTATACCGCCATAATACTTGCTAATTATTGTTGAGAAGTCGGCGTTATGTTTGGCAGATAATTTCCAGTGTGTCGGAGGAGTGATATTTTTAATACCGACACGATGTTTTATCATATTTGGAAATAATCTACATATTGATTTAATTGTAAGTTTCATATAGTTAATCATTTTGTAAACAACATCATTTTGGTTTACACGGTTGCTGTCTATACTAAACTCGTTTATTGTTTTAAGACACTCAATTATTTTACTATGGGGTTTGGAATTTGTTTCCATAAAGTCGATTATTGTTGTCTCCATCATAGCATTTGTGTTGAATAAGTAGTTCTTCATATCCTCCATCTCCTTTGTATCCTCCATGAGAACACCTCTCTCGTAATTGTCAATCATCGCCTGAAACTTAATTATGAACGGTGGTGGCAATATGGTATCGCCTCGTTCATTTGCCGACTCTATAATCGCGCGAATCGTACTAATGTTGTCGTGATCTGCGCGACCAAATTCTAAATTAACCATATTTTGCCGATTAACAATATTTACCAGCTGGTTTAGGTTTGCGGGTGTGTAGTTTAAACCCTCGTTTTTAAGGGATGTAATTTGGTCGCTAATGCTCGCCAGGTTATTAAACCCAGTCGGTTTTTCACCACATATGGCTCTAATTTCCTCTCCAATTGGCAATGGAGTTCCAATTTTACAATGATATATGAACGCCTTGTAAATAGTCTGCGTGCTATAATCATTTGGAATGTCAGGGTATTTAAGTTTCGTGTCTATAGGGAACACGAGCGTATTTGCCTTTTTAAGAGTGTCCATATCATCCAATATATCCTGGGTTCTATTCACATAATCGTTGAGTTCGGCAATCTCAGGTGCTAGTTTAATAAAATAGTCTATTGTGATATTGTTGTCGCTGTCACAGCAGGCGTTTTCAAGGAACGGTTCAGAGAGACTGTTTGACAAAATAGCTGTTTTCTTATACACTACATTGTGTATGTGTTCCTGAATTTTAAGCGATGAATATATGATTTTTGCGCGCAATATATTAAGCTTTTCGTGTTGTCGTTTATCACCCTTTTTATAATTGTCGATAAGCTCTTGGTCAAACGCCTTTGAGGTTTGTTGAAATGTGGACAATTTCACGGTATCCAATGGTGGGAGGAACGTCTTCCATTTTTTTACGCTTACTGAATAGGGTATTTCGTCCTCTGGATTAGTCTTCATATACTCCATTTTCTGTCTCATCATTTTTTTACATTCGGCGGTGGGCAAAATGTATTTGGTTAGTATGTATTTTATCTTTTCCGCGATTGACTCTTCTTTCGTTTTCTTAATCGCGGACCATGGACTTTGGTCAGACTTAATCTTGCGAGCAATACACGCAATATACATAAGCCCTCCTGTATCTTCTTCTCCGCTCATAGGAAATCCAGTAAAAGATTTCTTACATCCCGGAAACCTTTTCCTGGTTTTAACCGATGGAATGCTGGTCTGAATAGATAGAAGAAAATAGGATAGGGTTATCATTATCAATTGCGAGTTTTCAGCATTTTCATACGAAACCGGTTTCTTTTTATTTGCCTGTATTTTGTCGTATATTTCACGAGACGGCATAACTTTATCCAGCGTCAAAACACTATTTCTCAATATTACATCGATGTATGGAGTAAGGTCCACTCCTATAAATTTAGCCATCGCCCTCGCAACATTATATATCTTCTCGGCCTCCACACGGTCAAACGTCATTTGTTTAATTTCTGACTGCGAGGAATAGTTAAACTCCGCCTCCATAACATCGCGACTCTTAATCTGGAATCCTGACTCCGTAAACCCCTCCTGCGTATCAAATAGGATAGGTCTAATATTATATCCGCTGTATTTATCGACCACAAATGCGTCGTCGTCGCTTTTCTCTCCTTGTTCGCTTGCGATATCGTTGAGAGCAATAATATACTCATCCACGCCGTTTAGGTAAGCCACAGAGAGCTTATGTATAAACGTTGGCAAGAGTTTAATATCGGAAACAATACAGTAGAGCCACCATTCGTCTTCTCCGTCATTTGCTGGGCGCGTGTATGTGTTTACGAATTTAGAAACGTATGATTGTTTTTCGCTCAAGTCAGTTAGTCCTAGGATAGTGTCCCTCAATTTTTCATATGGAGATCTGGCGCGAACGTTTTCCTCTAACACCACACCCAACTCCACCTGCTTCTCGTTGTTAATAAGGCGTTTGTTATTTTTTAATTTAATTAGCTCCTTCAGATTTTTAATAGCACTTTCGTATTTTAAAGTAATTGTGGCAATAACCTCCTCGCTACTTTTTTGTAGTTCATCGTCAAATTCTGCCAATATTTGTTTTATATTATTCTTATTAATGTTACTCTTTCCATCACCAATATCCTCGCAATTATTGGCAATTGACACACACTTTTCGTTGAGATTACAGAATACCTTAGAGTCGTCACTAAATTCCGACTCGTCGATTGTGTCATCCAACACCCATAATCCGCCCGCACGGCGATAGTATCTCACGCCCACACCGTTTAAATCGTCCAGAATAGCATAATCGCCTTCCTCAACCTCCCTCATTTTATAGTATATCGCCTTTGCTTCTGCCATGGCCTTGTTATTCGCTAGTCCGTTGTTTTCGCGCAGGCGCTCTGCGATATATGCCAATTTGCCTGTAATATCATCCACATCCATATCGTCTAGAGCCGATGTATACTCTTTTATTAGCTCATAATAGGTAGGGTCGTATTTCTTGTCGTAATATGTCGCGACGTCATTATCGGCCTCTAGTTCGTCGAGGGCGATATATTTCTTCGCGATGACATATTTACTACAATCGCTAGTAGAATCTTCTGTTGGTTTCACAATCTCTTTCATCGCATCAATTTGGGATATGCCGTTGGGAACAATAAGCGATATTCCAACAAGACTAATCGCAGTGTTGTATAATTCACAACCATCATTTTCCTCGAATATTCTGTACATTTCTCCGTCGCTCAACTTTATATCAGTCGAAGATGTGTCAACACCATATCCCTGTATAACCGTATTCAAAACGGTCTCGTTATACCTCGCTAGAATACCCAATATTTTTGATTTGTGTGTCAGCGATTTTACATTTAGCGCAGATAAGGCCTTGTTAGCCGAACTGTATTTCGCTTTTACATCATTTATTTTCTCGCTAATATATCCAGTCACCTCTCTGTATTGTGTGAATGTAATGTCCTTTTGGTATACCATAAAAGGTTCCATATACTTTAGGATTTCATATACAGAGAGATTGTTGTTAATATGTGACTTTATTAAATCGAATAGCACGCGAGTTTTTGGTATAATCTTTTCAAGATATTCGCGATATGACATCGTACCCGTTTCAGGGATGTATTCTGTATTGGTCTTAAGGTAGACACCGTCTTCGTGAATATTCAAGCTCTTATCGTTTATTATCAGTGAATTCACTGTGGTTTTATTGTGTAGTAATCGCCAATATGCCAGAAAATTAATACCAAGATTAGTTTTCGTCACAATATCGGTCGATGGGAGATTAACTCGCGAGAATCGGACGACTGGCTCCTGAAGACTCAATAACGAGGTCATATGTAATTCATCATTTGGTAATATATTTGTGCGGCGCAATTCGGTAGATATTTTGGTTTTGTGTTGTGTCAATATAGTTTGCCCCATAATGTGTTGTTGGGTGAAAAAACGCTTCGACGAAACCAGTTTTTTTGAAATAACTGTCGCATTATAATCATCTATATTGTTAATGATACTGGTAATTGGTGTATTTATTTTTACAATCGCCAATATATCGGTTTTATTTTGTGGAGGGCGATATGGTTTGTATAAATAATCCATTTTGCGCTGTAAATCGATATATTTATTATCGCTTTGGGTCTGACTATTGTCTTCATAATTATTGTAAATATCGCTCTGGTCCTGAAATTCTGTCTTGTAATCTAACGAGGTAACGTCTGAATACTCGCTCTGCTCATCTGAGAATACCCCATCTATATCGTATATTTTTTTACTGTTTTTTACAACAGGTATAATCCAGTATAATTTATGTTTTAATTCTTCCAACGAATCCACAAGAGGTTTGTGCTCGACGCCAAGTTTATTAGGAGACATCGCATTACCATATTCGTCGAACAGAGAGAACTCTTTGCGTAATTGTAAGAATCGTTCAATCATCATATGGATACTGTTCATAACATTTGCTGTTCGTTTATTATTTGGAATCGCCGCGAGTAAATCATCTAACATATCGGCGGTTTGTTTCTCAATACCGAAACGCTGTTGCGAATCGGGAAGGTCAACGAGTTCAGATATTTCATCTAAGTCATCGCCAAATTGTAGCTCATCTGCGGACATTATTAATTTTGTTATCTTATCCTTAAAATTATTACGGGCGTCGGTCTCTTCTGTCGGCGATGTCATAACTTCCTCCTCGCCCTCCTCGCCCGTGGTCTCCTCTGTGGGGATTTCTTCAACCTCAATCCTGGTATCGGCTTTGACGCTATTTTCAGTAATAGGAATAACCGATGGAGCATCACGCGTGGTTATTGATTTAATACGCATATTCAGGGGAATACCTTGGTAGGCAAAATCAATATAAAAAATATCCCCGTCAACACTTTTAATTTCTATTTGGTCTTTTTCTAAATTTGTGATTTGTCCTGTAACTAACAACGGAATGTCTTGTTCAAAGAAAATATCTATCCACGCCCCCAATGTATACCCATTCTGGATAGCGTAGCTGGAACTATCTGCTCTACTTTCTATGGATATAGACACTATTGATTCGTTACTAAAGTCTCCATTGGCGTCAATATATAGAGTTATGCTTTCGTCTGCTACCAACGTTATTTGTGTGTTGTCAATATATTCTACTAAAAAACGCTTACCGTCCAATGATGTATCTTCTGGTGCGGTTATATCTATAATATCACCCAATTCAATATATACCTTATTTTCAGACGATGTTTCGCTCATTATCTTATACTTATAATAGATATTTATATGATAATTAAAAAATTGAATACGCCGTGTATGATTAAATCAGTATCATAACAATGACGATGTTCCAGTACAACTACAAAACGATTGCCGGTGCTGATATTTGCGAGCTCTACGGCGCGAACAACACAAATGCCAAGAAGGCACTAAATCTAAACATTAAAACTATTCAATATAATGATACCCGGTATGGGATTATTAAATACGATAAAAATAAACTGACCGCAGACAATGTTAACACTACTGGGATGTTTCGCTCGGTTGTCTATAAAAACAATCGAATTCTCGCCGTCTCGCCACATAAATCGGTATCTTATGATTCATTCATTGCGCAACACAATCTGGAACAATGTATCGTGGAAGAATACGTGGAGGGAACGATGATTAACATGTTTTACGACCCAGATATTGAGGAGTGGGAGCTTGCCACTAGGTCAACCGTTGGTGGGAAGGTTAACTATTTTATCAGTAGTTTCACGAACATTAATTTTAGGGAAATGTTTCTAGAAGCGTGTAATAATGCGAGTTTTGAATTTGATATTCTCGATAAGACGCTATGCTATTCGTTCGTGCTACAGCATCCTAAAAATAGAATCGTCGTGCCTTTCAAAGAAACGCGAATTTATCTTACAGCGTGTTATCGTATCAACGAGGATTTTATGGTAGACGTCGTTGATGTCGAGTCAATTAAGGGTGCGCTTGCTGCGGCAAATATTCACTACCCCAAACGTTATGAAAATATCAACGAGGTATACAATTTGACAGAGCTAATGTCATCCTGTTTCGGAGATTATACTGTGGTTGGGTTTATGATTCACAATTACGCTTCTGGGATGCGCACTAAAATCCGCAACGAAGGAACATACGAGTATGTTAGGAAGCTTCGCGGCAATCAACCCAAAGAACAGTTTCGCTACCTAGAGCTTTGTCACGATGGACGTCTTGACGAATACCTAACATTCTATCCTGAGGATTCGGAATCGTTCAATAAATATCGCGATGGGGTGAATGAATTCATCGCCTCGCTCTACCAAAATTATGTAGATTGCTTCATTCATAAGAAAGACCAACTTAAAAACTATCCGCATCAATATAAATCACATATGTATTCACTCCAACATCTATATCTAAATACTATTAAGCCAGGCAACATGCAATACAATACTGTCGTAATGTATATTACCGGACTACCGCCGGCAAAATTAATGTATTCGCTTAACTACCATCTACGTAACTAAAGTTGTTTCCATATGAGCTACTGGCTCAATTGAGTAATCTGATAGTAAATATATAAACCATAGAAATTTTTAGCAACAATATCTAGTAAATTATAACTTACATTTTTTACATTTGGAGACATTATAGCGGCGACGCCATATAATGACCATACGGATACGAGAAATGTAAAGAGTTGTTTCCCTATAGTTGTAGTTGCGGCGTAGTTATTGTAAATAAGCTCGAACGCCTTGTAAAAGAATCCGAACCCGATAGGAATCGCTATATATTTAGAAATTGTATTAACTTCGCCAAGATAGCCAAACGCTAACATTAGAAAGTTAAATCCGAATAACTTAAATATTTGATCTTTATTTTCTTTAATGAATTCTATTGTTTTTAATGGTTTGCTTTCCAATTCTCCGCGTTCCTTTCTCTCTTGATATTTCATAAACATAATAGTTGAGAGAAGCATAGTTGGGGTAGTAATCACCCAATCAATGTATCGTCTCGCTGCCATTTTTTTTATATTCATAACAGAAAACGCAATCCAAACATAAAATAAGAGCTCGATAAACTGAACGGTCGTTTCGAGAGTTAATATGTCCGATAGTATAGCGTCCTTTTCCTCTAGTTTAATGAAAAGCCCTTGTAGAGGTATCAATCCTGTAATTATTTGTAAAATTAACGAAAACCAGATAGTGTTTTTTACCGTTTTAATTGTGAACATTTAAAATATATTTAGATAATTATTTATCCGCGTCAGAATTATATTATATATGACTAATGTATAATAATGCCTGCGACACAGAAAGGAGGAAAAGTAATGAAGGGTGGTATGGGTGGTATGGGTATGGGTAATATGATGGGTAATAATATGGCCCCTGGTATGGGTATGGGTGGTATGGGTATGGGTAATATGATGGGTAATAATATGGCCCCTGGTATGGGTATGGGTGGTATGGGTATGGGTGGTATGGGTATGGGTGGTATGGGTATGGGTGGTATGGGTATGGGTGGTATGGGTATGGGTGGTATGGGTATGGGTAATATGATGGGTAATAATATGGCCCCTGGTATGGGTATGGGTGGTATGGGTATGGGTAATATGATGGGTAATAATATGGCCCCTGGTATGGGTATGGGTATGGGTAATATGATGGGTAATAGTATGGCCCCTGGTATGGGTATGGGTGGTATGGGTATGGGTGGTATGGGTATGGGTAATATGATGGGTAATCGTATGGCCCCTGGTATGGGTATGGGTGGTATGGGTATGGGTGGTATGGGTATGGGTAATATGATGGGTAATATGATGGGTAATAATATGGCCCCTGGTATGGGTGGTATGATGGGTAATAATATGGCCCCTGGTATGGGTGGTATGATGGGTAATAATATGGCCCCTGGTATGGGTGGTGTCCCCTCTCTTATTGGTGGTGGTAAAAAAACCAAGAGACGTAAGCCCAAGAGAGGTCGGGGTGGTAAATCCAGAAGACGCCGGGCAGGTAAAAAAACTAAATCGCGTGGGGTTCGTAAGGCTAGAAAGGGCAATAAAAGAACAAAGTATTCGCGCAAGTAAATAATAATTAAATAACCAATATTTTTATTTATTATTCTGTTTTGAATTCATCGCCAATAGTTTTATATATGATGGTTGCTATATCAGCAACGCCTACAAGTAGAGTAACCAGGTCTATTTTATCCTTATTATTAATGAAAGCAATTCTAACAATACTTTGATTTATATGCGGGTGTGGTTTGCTAAATCCGCAGTATGTGAGATTGTTGGTGCTCGTCTGTTCTTCGGTATTCGCTTTATCAATCTGGTAATATTTAGTGTATAAAATATACTCCAATACCTTACCAAGCGTATGGTCCTCGTTCTCCAAAACAATATCGTAGCAATGTTGGATAGTAGAAGATGACTCTTTAATCATGCTCTCATTGCTTTGAATGTCATCGGAAAATTTCTTCAGTTTCCTTATCATAACATCGGCTGCCTTATGGACAATCATATAATTTGTGAACGGACCCACACTCTCAATCGTAAAATCAAACGAGTCATCCAATATAATTCTTTTAGCATCAAGCAAGTCCCAATCCTTTTTAATGGACGCAATACTATCTTTAGTCTCACCAGAGGCCTTGAGTTCTTTGTTTTTATTTGTCCAGACCTCATTAATTTTAATAGGGTCAATCGACGCACCATAACTACAAGTAGAGGCAACGTTAAACGCACTGTCCTGTTTAGCCATACCAATATCTAATTGTGCTGAGAATTTGATATGCTCGCCTGGAATAACGTCGGATATTTTAGGGCGTAACCTAACCAATTCTATGAAGTCATTTGATATGGAATCTGGTGGGAATATTTTTTTCACCTCGCCATCGGTCAAGTATTTATCGTTCTGTGTATTTTTGATTTTGAAATCGCCAGTTGTAAGATACATTATGGCATCAGTATCGTTCTGTAGATCGGCCTCCACAACATAATCCTTGTGCTCAAAATCCGTATCCGTAATGTGAATAGGTACGCAGCTTAACCTCTGTTTAATCAACTCATTATTCATTCGTGTTGTATTTAGCTGAAAGTCTACCAGATTCTCTTCATATGGACTGGTGCGAAAGACGATAGTAGGAATTTCCGAGAGGATAATCCTCCTTAAGGCGTTTGCGATGCTTACGTTCACGCCGGACAACGTAAATTTTAGGTAATTATCATCAGTTACGAAGTTACTTATTTTAGGGTCCATGATTTACTATATAATATAACCAAATAATTAAATCAATTTTTAATTAGTTTAATTTAAAATTCGTAAAATAAATTACATATATAATGAGTTCTATTCTTTACTATAGTAATTATTGTAATAATTGTAAACCGCTATTACAGAAGTTATCACAAACGTCGATAAAGGATGATATCCACTTTATCTGTATAGATAAGAGGGTGCGAAAACCAAACGGAATTACTAACATCGTATTGGAAAATGGACAAGAGATATTGCTACCTCACACAATAACAAAGGTCCCCGCACTAATGCTTCTTAATCGAGGAAATAAGGTGCTGTTTGGAGAAGAGGTAACAAATCATATTCAACCTCAAGAAGTTGAACGAAACAATGTATCTACGAACAACAATGGAGAGCCGCTCGCATTTTCTCTTATGGACGCGACAACTTCTGGGTTTGGTGTCGCGTCGGACAATTATAGTTTTTTAGACCAAGACCCAGACGAATTATCGGCGCAGGGCGGAGGCGGAATGAGACAACAACACCATTACGCAGATTTGGGGTCATCATATGTTATCGAGACCCCGCCGGACACATATAGCCCGAATACGGTAGGCGAAGTATCTATGGATAAATTACAAAGCGAAAGAGCAAACGATATTAAGAATTAATCATAATAATATTAAAGCATTAATAATATCATTATTAAATGAAACACAATTATATTTGTATGGTAGGTGCCATACCTATAGGCGTAGCCGGTTGTATATATAAATCTAATACAATGATTTCATCGTCAGTAATCGGTATTATTTTTCATACATATCCTAATAATAAAATATTAAAATATACTGATCTGTTGTTTAATGTATTATTATCTTGTAATGCATCGCTATATAGTAACGATATTATGATATTGGCTATAATGTCTAGTATATGTTACTTATTAAATTGCTTTGTATTTATTCCAGAAAATAAAGATAATTTTGCATATAATATTAGACACGTTTTTATTGTAAATATAGGGGGGTTATATGGGTACTATCTATTATATAATCACGAACCATGTATCGATTTTTATTTTGATTGCATACACGATAATGTAAATTCTACGATTATGTAAATAATTATCTAATTATAATAGTTTAAAAAAATAATAATACATATTTCATATGGATAAGTCTCAAATTCTCAAGGGATTCAACGACCACTTTGTAGAGTTTGTTGAAGATATTGAGCGCGTATTCCCAGATGATGACGATATTTCCACAGTAAAGGCATCATTTATTCAAATGCGAAAGGCAAATCCTAAATTAGTCATTAAGGCGTTCAACGAATATTTTTTGAAGATATATCGTAGTGAGATTGAGTCTGGGAATATTGATTTTTTTATCCACAAAGATTACAACGCCGATTTATCTGTCGTCGGAGATTCGGATTATATTCTCAAGAAGATTGATGTTCTCCGCGAACCCGTTAAAAATATGAATTCTGATGACAGGGGAACAGTTGTTAAATATATACAAAATCTGTCAAAACTATGTGATGTATACTATCGTTGATATTATAGAAATCCAACAATCCAACAATCCAACAATCCAACAATACAATTATTTAATTATAGTTTGATTTAAAAATAAATTACGATTCAAACTATATTATGTCCGATGAGAACGATAATTCAGGGCCTAGTGAATTTACGGAAGAACATTTTAAATCAATGATGGAAAATTTAAATAGTCCAGATTTATCAATGGGTGATTTAAAATCAATGATGGAAAATCTACAAGAGGTAACAGACACAATGGGGGGGTTAAATGGATTAATGGAAAATCTAAATATGGATTCAGATGTCTCGGGTAATTCCGAATCTGAGAACCCTATGGGTGATTTAAAATCAATGATGGAAAATCTACAAGAGACTGCGGGTTCCATGGGTGATATGAAAGGGTTTATGGATAATCTAACCGCTAAATCTGATGTATCGGGTAACCCTGCTACCGAAAATCCATTAGATAATCTCAGGAAAATAGTGTATGATTTCACTAACGATTTATTAACGACTTTCCCGGAGTTGAAGAAAACATTACACCCTAATTTGGCTGCGATAGTTGAATACAGTGATACCGACGACGCAAATATAAACGCAATTAAGGAACATTGTTTGAAAATATACCCCGAGAAGTTTTTCGACATTCTATATCAGAACGAAAAACTATTTTCAGGCGATGAGCCGATTTATCTGCTTCCTGGTATTGATTTCCTATTTGTATGGAGTGAAAATATTAGCGACGCAACAAGAAAGACAATCTGGAAATACCTACAGCTATTATTATTTGCGTTGGTATCGGATATGTCTGACACGACCTCGTTTGGTGACACGGCGAAATTATTCGAGGCAATTGATAATGACGAATTTAAAAGCAAATTACAGGAGACTATTTTTAATATGGACACAGGATTCGACAGTAGCGGAAACGACACGGGAAATAATGTCGGTGATGGGAATAGTGGTCTACCAGACCCAGAAAAACTCCACGACCATATGAACAAGATGTTAAATGGAAAATTGGGCAACCTTGCGCGCGAGATTGCGGAAGAAACCGCGTCTGATATTAATATTGATATGGAAGATGAATCGTCAGTGAATGATGTATTCCAAAAGCTATTCAAGAACCCCACAAAACTAATGGATTTAGTCACAAAAGTTGGAAGTAAGCTGGACACAAAAATTAAATCGGGGGATTTAAAGGAGAGTGAACTTCTCGCAGAGGCAGCCGAGATGATGCAGCATATGAAGGATATGCCCGGTATGGAAAACATACAGAATCTTTTCAGTAAGGCTGGTTCTGACAAGATGAATACTAGCGCGATGCAAGCACAAATGAAACGCAACATTAATTTGGCAAAACAGAAGGAGAGAATGCGAAGCAAAATATCAAAACCCGCCACCCCACCAATACCGGAGGCAAACATTGAATCGGTTGAGGCGGCAAATCAGGCGGCGATTGATTTATTATTATCGGAGGGTGTCAAATTTGAAGATATGGAAAATGTTATATTTAGTACAGGCGAGACATATGAAAAATCAGCGCGAAAGCAAAATATGGATAATGAACCTAAAAAGAAAAAGAAGAAAAAGAAGAAGAAACAGAACAAATAAAACCTTTAAATATATATAATGACTACTCCATTTTGGATAAACGAACCAAGAATATTATTAGACATTGATAATGTTTTTAAAATTTGGCCAACAAGGCTAATGAGTAAAAACGAAAAACTAAATTCCATCTCGCGTCTTATTATATTATTAACCGTTCTTGGTTATTTCGTAACAAAAGAGTTAAAAATAGTGGTTACTGGAATTATAACTTTAGCAGTAATAATTTTAATTCACAAAATTCAAAACAGACAAAAGGTATCTATCACTTCTACGGAAGCGTTTACAAATGCTAATTACTATCAACTTATTAAGGATGAATATAGCAAACCAACACCTATTAATCCGGTAATGAATGTGTTACTTACTGATATTGCGGATAATCCCAATAGGAAGGCGGCTGCGCCAACATTTAACCCGATTGTAGCGGAAGACATAAATACGGCAACCAAAGACTTTATAACCAGCGAATTTAAAGATCCGAATATTGACGAGAAATTATTTAAAGATTTAGGGGATAATTTCGCATTCGACCAATCAATGAGAACGTGGTATGCTACACCAAATACCCAAGTGCCGAACGACCAAGACAAGTTTGCCGAGTTTTGTTACGGAGATATGAAGTCTAATAAAGAACAGTCGTAGATGATATTTGAAAGCCTATTAATTCAATAGTTATAAAATTTCAATAGTTATAAAATTTCAATAGTTATAAAAATTCATTAATTTATATAAAAAATATATATTCATTATATAAATGGCCTCTGTCTATGATTATAAATTCAATCAGGGAACCCGTATTGGAAATGATATGTGCGACCAAAGTCAGCAAACGATTCAGAATTCGCACGCGTCAACATATATGTTAAATAGCTACCAGTCGCAATGTCCTAATGAGACTGCTGTTGACTTTGCCACCAACCATTTAGACGTGAATTTCACTGGAAGTCATCAGGTTGGTATTGGAGGATGTAATATCGACCAAAACTCTAAGCTCATGCGTTCGTCGCTCTCGAAACCACGATGCAAAATCAGTTTAATGCAGCGGCCATTTACCACCGTTCCGTTTCTGGGTAGAGGAAACGCGAACCCTGTTATGGAGTCGCAAATTCAACAGGGCGAATTAGCGAATAACCGCAAGAGCATCACACAGTCCTCCGAGCTATCTTACATGAAATACCATAATACACCGATGATTCCCTCGCTACAGGCTACTGTTAATAATCCGGCGAACTTGGTGGAGGGAGTCGCGGAGAAGGGATGGATTCGCGGAGGAGTTCCGTCGCGTGAACTAGCGCGGGACAAGGAGTATTCGACTCAATAAGTCTGTCATATAATTAGTTTAAAAAGTATTTTAATAACTAATTATGTATAATACCGAATTCGTGTGCACGTATAAACAACACGATGAGGATGAAAAAGACGATATGTACAGAATTCAACTACTTCAAGTCTATAATTTAGATAGATGGGATGACGATAAGATAAATACAATTATGAGAACCATTTTTGACAAATATGCGAATTCTACAGACATGAGCGATATTATTAAAAAGGCGCGCGAGTCAGATAAATTAAGCAATATTAAACTCTATATAGGTGATGACGATTTAACTATATTCAAGGGGATGTTTCAATATGAACTATTTGACTTAATACATTTGTGTATATGTGATTTAGATAAATCCGACAATATTAGCAAACATAATAAAAATACTCTTATAAATAATCTATAATCATACATATATATATGGCATCTACACGTAATAAAAATACGCCTGGTAATTACCAACTAGAGCAAAAAATTAATAAATTATCTAGTAAATATGATTTTTATAAATATTCACAGCACGGTCCAGCATATGAGCCAACAATCCCGAGTATTGGGTTTTTTCCAAACGCAATTTCCAGAGACGCTCTTTCTAGCAACCCAGTAGAGATTGAGTCTGCCTTGTTCGGGATTAACTCGACCAATCTGGTTGACCCGAAACCCAATACCATAGCACAGCTTAAATATCTGCCAAGAAAGGACTTCTTTGAGCGCACACAAATGATAATGCCAAAGAAATTAGTAGTTGAGAATAATCAGCGACCACTGCGTTCATAATTAATATATGAAATTCGTTATAATATTTAAATGTTTAAATATTATAATGAGGAACAGGTCTAGTAAAATGAGGAACAGGACCAGTAAAATGAGGAACAGGACCAGTAAAATGAGGAACAGAGCTAGTAAAAAGAGACGAGGAGGTTTACCACAAGACGTAGACTTATATAATATAAGTAAGTGTAAGTTGAGTAATGAATATATAAAGGGATTTGATAAAGATTATAACTGTAAGCCGATAAAGCCTAAAACTATGAAAATTACAATGTCAAGCACAAAGTCAAAAACAAAGTCAAAAACAAAGTCAAAAACAAAGTCAAAAACAAAGTCAAATACAAAACCAACTAGTAGATTTACTATTAAGAAAAAATCTAATATTAAAAGGTCTCGTTCAATAAAATCATCACAACCAAGTATATATTTTGATAAATATCGCAGCAAAGACCAACTAACCACGCGTTACGCAAATACAACATTAGAACGTCATTCGCCTAGTAATGTAAAGCAAGAGAAAGGGGACCCCAATAAAATCTAGAGAGAATCACGGATTATCCTATCAATTCGCGGAAAGAATTGCATTTCATCGAGTAATTTGCGTTTCATTTTTTTTATATTCGGTAGACGCCGGCTATATAAATCTGACGTTATTGCGTTCGAAATTATTTCATACGCCTTATCAAAATCGTCAAGGTCAATCGCTACATACGAGAGGGGGTCTACATATCTACTAACGTCGGGCGCCCCACAATAAAAAACCAAACTTTCGCACAATATTGGTTCCCACAGCTTCTCAGTAATAAACCCGGGTTCGAAATTGTTCTCACACATAAAATAATATTTGTATTGTAGCATACCCTTAGATTTATTTATAAAAGGAGTTACGCCTCCCTTGTAGTTACGAAAACTATGTTCATTGTCCATATTAAATATGTCAACATCAAAGACCGAGTTTGATTTTGATTCCAAATACTTTAAGAAATCGATTCTCTTTATGTGCCCTGGGTCAAAATACTTGCTGCTACAAATAGAAGATATAATACCAGTTTTAATAGGCGTCTCTTGTAGTTGCGCGTATGTTTTCTCTAGCTGCCAGAATACATTGTTATATGTTTGTGTCCCCCTACCAATTACTGCGAGATATTCGTCGGGATTCGGGGCGGCCCAGTTACCCCAAGTATTCACACCCCAATTCTTTCCAGCACACCAAGGCTCCATCTGAAATATAATTGTTCTTTTTTTATCATGTGCGTAATATAATGGATCGTCTGAGCTAGGTTTATTTATGATAACAAGATAGTCATATGGTTCGTTGGCGACCAACACTATATTATTCCACCTACAGGATGTCTTCCCCATTACGCCAAATTCATCGCGCGCCTGCGATGATGAACAATAATTTGCAACGATTTTAACGCGCACATTTGGCGGCATAACATGCGATGGTATGTCTATTACAATACTTTCGGTAGAATTTTGAATGTCCGTATCTATGTGTTTTCCTCCTTCATTCCAGTCGGTGAATGCTATTTGAGGCCTAATCTCCTTCTTTGTTAACTCTGGTATAGTTTTCATTACAAGATAATCTATTCCGCGTTTAATACCCGTAACACTTAGAGATTGAAGTATTTTTTGTGCGGCATTTTTATTAATGCTGTAACAAAAGAATCCTCCAATATAACGGTCGGTGCTTAGTTCATATAAATGGGGGGTCTCATCATTGCGGTAGAGTGATTCTACCCCTTTTCTAACATCAGAAAACATACTATATCCTAGCATTACAGTATCGGTAACCTCTAATTGACGACTAATTTTTAAGAGGTCTGTAAACCACGAATCTTTTAATTTTATGTCATCCTCCATAATAATATAATATTCGGTTGTCGTGTCTGCCATCAATTCTTGCCATAACTCAATATGACTAATTGCGCAACCAATAGCGCCTGGGTTGCTATTGAAGTCGTTTCCGACGAACGAAAGCAGTCTCGGGTCATCGCTCCGCAATAATCGGCCATCGACCGCATCCTTGAAATGGTATTTCGTGTTTTTCAACTCGCATTTCATATTCTCTCGGCGGTCAATGCGGCGGGCCAGATTTATAACCTTGATGGGTAGAGCCTGCGGTGAAATATCTATACCTTGGCTGACATTATTCAGCTCGTAAGAGTTCATGTCATTATTCAACCCTCGTTTACCGGCCAATTTTCCAATATGTATACAGGTAATCTCATCAAAGTATGCGGTTTTGTATCCCGCATCCACGAATTTGTTCGCATAGTCCAATTCGAAAAATTCGTTAGGTGTAATAAAATCGCCGAGCACCTCTAATACATCCACGCTTGTTATTCCGGGACGAAAACTGTAATGAGGCCAGTATCCGCAAGGCGAATCGGACGCGTCGTGTTTGTGTAGCAACATCCCATCATCCAAATGCGTTCCGCATATCCAGGTTATATCCGAAATAATTTCGGCATATCCTTTGTTAAATAATACCTGTTTAACTCCTCGGTCTGAATATTTATTAAGACAGTCAATTCCTCGCGAAATATAATTATCGGATTTAATAAATTCCCAGTCATCCTCTATATGAATCCAGTAACGTGCTCCACTTGCTAGAACATAATTATGAATCAGGTTCATACTGCTGCGGTGCCCTTTTTCATAGCCCTCCTTTACTATAAATTCAATCCATGGATATTCGGAGATTAATTCTGCGAGCTCCCTTTTTTCAGTTCCATCGTCTACGCATATAATTTTATCCACCATACCAAAATCCGTCCAATTGCGGGTCATCGATTTAATTGTTCTGCGCAATAACTCTGGTCTCATACACGATGTCATTGTAAGAACTATGTTTACGGTAGTTGAACATTTGGATGGTCTGAAATCACCGTTAAAATGAAATATATTATTGTATTTTTTTATATAGGTATCCAGAATATTTCTATCCAGTTTATCCGTGCCATTTGATTTACTTCTCATATATTTATACACATATTTTTGAACAAAGTCAAATGTCTTGTCGAGATAATTCTGAACCGTAATGTCGTGGGGAATAAAAAATTGACTATTGTGAATTGTATTTTTGGCTATTGATTCGGGTAAATAATCGAAATTATCATATAGCTTTAACTGCGCCTGTCGCCCCTTTTCATAGTTACCATATTTGTGTGCCACTATAATAATAGTGATATACATCTTATAATCGTGTATTGAGTCATTTATAAAGAGAGTTTTGCCTTCTCTAGGATTAATAGTATTGGTAATATCAATACCCGATATCAATATATTAGCTAGATTATCTTGTTTACTGGTTAGCAAGTGTTGAATTGCGAAATATAGACCCTCCCACCTTTTAGAGTCGTATGTTAATGTTAATAAGTAGTAGCTCATCGCGTTACATATATTATCTGATTGTTGCTCTAATACCCCTACCATATAAGCCGCGTAGAATTTCTCCTGCTGCCAACAATCCAGCGCGAGTGTTTTTTTATACCATTCAATTGCCTTTATTGGATTTTTCGCGTCCTTGTAGCTCTGCGCACAATAAAACGCGTAACGATTCTTTAACCACGCCTCGTGCGTATTATGAAACGCCTCCTCTAATATCACCGCGTCCTCATGATATTTATTGGGGTTCATACTTCGTCTGCCAGTTCTACCCGAGACAAAATGATAATCCCCGGTTACAAGCTGCGATTCGGTCATTTCATCCTGTCCGATGATTACCTCGTGTAAAACTCCAAAATATTTCCATTTTTTACGATTGTTAATGATGGACGTTCTTTTATATGAATACCCACCACCAAATAATACCATATAGCTATCTTTTGTTAAATCATTAGGGAGTTTAAAAGACCCATGTATCTCATCGTCGGCATCAAAGATAAAAAGGTAGTCTGTTTTACCGAACGCCGCCTCCAATGAAAGGTTTCTGTTGTGCGAGAAATCCGTCCACGCATGTCGATGAATCTCACCTGGAATATTTAAACACTTAAAAAAATCCTCTATTATCTCAATCGTATTATCACTTGAGCCAGTGTCGCATATAACCCAATAATCTATTTTCACATATTTAATAATATTGATAAGCGTTCGCCCAATTATATGCGATTCGTCCTTCACAATCATATTTAAACATATAGTTTTCATATTTTATGTATAGCGTAAATGTTTTTATTAATATTACGACTATATATATATGGCTTTCACCAGATTTCATGATGACAATTCCAGAATCGAAAAACAATTACAAGAATTAACGGGTGCTGGTCGCTATATGATGAACGTGCCGGGACCAGGCGATAAGCCTTGTTTTATGGACGACCCATACCTACGTTTACAACAATGGGGTGCGAATTTAAACACGAATGCTATTAATTTAGAGAGCGATTTAATGGGACTAACGCGCACGGCAAATAAAGACTGTGTTAAAGCGAATAATTACCAAACAAAAGCGGTGAAAAGTTCCCGCGTCAATTATCCAGTATGTCAGTCTATGACAGAGCAACCACGCGCAACCCATCCAGCCTGGACAGCGAGAGATTTAGAACAAGTAAAGTGGGATATTCTCCCACACGACCCGCAGGAGCACACAGCCATACCGTTTCACAATAATTTAAATACTCGAATTCTAGAGAAGGACAATCATAAAACAAATTATCCTTCTCTCCAAGACAAAACGATATTGAGCGAGGGTATATGTATTGGTGGTAAGAACAACCCATTAATAAGCTCTTCATCCTCTATTAAGACGAGATAAACCAAACTATCCGACTTACTATTCCGACTTTAGTATTTATATAAATATTATATCATATTGTATATATATAAATGGCGATTGCGATACCACTAATAGCATTAGGTAGTTTATTTGTGATATCAAATTATAATAAAAGAGATGAAGGTGACGAAATTGTTGAGGGGTTTGAAGGCGACGCGCTATTCCCAAACGATAACACCGACAAGTATCATAACATCGCAGCGCAAGATAACCTAACCGCGAGTAGATTTCCAACCGAGACCGACGTCATATCTACAGGCAACGTGAATAAATATTCAAATCCGAATCAGATGACCGATAAATACTTTAAGCAAACGGGCGATAAGGTTTACCAGCGTGTGGTTGCGACGAATCCGCCCGGAAGTGTAGGGAGCGGAGTAATGAGACAGTCTTCTCTTACAGGAGAACCACTGGATAAGAGTAATTTCAAACATAATAATATGGTTCCTTTTTTTGGAGGCAGAGTAAGAGGGGCTACTGTTTCGGGAGATCAGGCCGAAAGCGCGCTCGATAATATGCAAGGTGGCGGTTCTCAGCACAACCGAAAAGTGGAGGTCGCACCAATGTTCAAGCCAACCAACAATATGCAGCACTCGAATGGTGCGCCCAACACTAGCGACTTTGTTCAGTCTCGCATGAATTCAAGTCTGAAACAATCTAACGTGAACCCATTTGAGTCGGTGTCGGTTGCGCCTGGATTAGATAAGGGTTACAATACCGATGGTGGGGTTGGATTTAATAGTGGGATGGAGGCGCGCGACAAGTGGCTGCCCAAATCGGTAGACGACCTTCGTGCGGGAAGCAACCCCAAAGTATCCTTCGATTTAAATGGTCACCAGGGGCCAGCTAATTCAATAATTAAAGAATCCGCCAATATTAAATCACAGGGTAAGGTGGAGCAATATGCTCCAGATACGTATTATGAAGTCGGTCAAGAGAGATGGTTTACTACAACGGGCACTCAAAAGGCCCCTACTGCTCGAAGTAATGAGATTGTTCCGGATACCAACAGAAAGAATACGTCCACCGAATACTACGGTCCGCAGGCAACGCAGAATAGCGCCAGTTACACAAAGGGTGTTTACAAGCAGCCACGCCGCGTCGAACTCAAACCGAATGATGTGACCAATATATCCGCAATTGGATATAATAATGGGCCTGCTAACGACTATGGAGTGAAGGGATATAAACCTCTACCCAATAACCGTTCCACAACGACCCACGCCGAAAATGTGGGAGGCGTTCATGGTATGGTGCGCGCGGTAATAGCCCCAGTATTAGATGTGTTGAGGCCATCGCGCAAGGAAAACGTAATTGGTAATATTCGCCCAACAGGCAATGCGGGTAGTTCGGTCGCCAAAAACCCCGTTTGGAACCCGGCCGATAGGACCAAGGTGACGAATCGCGAGATGACCGAGGGCGCCGCCGACGGAAAGTATCTAAACATAGGACGCCAAACTTCAGACGGATATAGCGTGACCGACCATCAACCAGTTAAAGTTCAGCGAGACACCACGAACAGGGACTACTCTGGAATTGCTGGTCCGAACTCATACAATGGTGATAAAAACTACGAGGCCGCATATAATCAAAGGAATAACGTAAATAAAACATACAAAAATAGACCAAATCAGGGTGGTACGCAAATATTTAACCAGAACGACAACGTTTCTATTAACAGACGTGATGCCGACAGAAACAATAACCGAATGTGGGCTCCAAGTTTAGGAGCTACCACGATACCGTCAAAGGATACTTATGGAAAACAAATTTCGCCCGAATATAACAATAACAAGTCTAATGACGGTCGCCTTAATCCAGACCTATTAAATGCTTTCAAGGATAATCCATATACACAAAGTTTAGCCAGTTGGGCCTAATTACGAAATATTAATATTTTACGAAATATTAATATTAAATATACTTTTTTATTAGTATCAATATGGATAATGTTACACACAAAGTTTTAATTCATACAGATATAAGTGAAAAATTAAATCATTTTATTAACGAAAATAAGATTCCAAATATAATATTTCACGGTCCTAGTGGTTCTGGCAAACGCACTATCGTTCATAAATTCATTAATGACATATATAATAACGATAAGACGACCATTAAAAATAACGTAATGTATGTATCGTGCGCGCACGGTAAGGGGATTAAATTTGTGAGGGATGAACTGAAACTTTTTGCGAAAACACACATTAATTTTAAAAATAAATATCTATTCAAGACTGTAATACTATCAAACGCAGACCAGCTGACCATAGATGCCCAATCAGCATTAAGACGTTGTATTGAGTTGTTCAGCCACTCCACACGTTTTTTTATCATTGTTGAAGACAAATACAAATTATTGAGACCAATATTATCAAGGTTTTGTGAGATTTACATCCCACACCCCACTATTAACAATTATAAAGTTAATCTCCATATACATAACAAAAATACGGATAGCAAATACAAACTAGAGCGCGATAAATGGCTTAAAAAATATCTAAAGAAATTAACAATTAACAATTATAATGAACTAATTAGTATTTCAGACAAACTATATAACAAGGCGTATAGTGGTTTAGACATCATTGATTATTTCGAAATGTCGGATTGTGATATGACAAAAAAATACCAACTATTGTTAGCATTTAATAAAGTTAAATTAGAGATAAACAACGAAAAGTTATTAATTTTCTTTATTTTAAATAATATTTATTTATGTTCAAATGTGAATTTAGAAAATATGTCTTTTATGTAAATGGATGATTATTCGTTGTCCAGTTTATCGGAATCCAAAAACGAATGGTGTTCCAGACTCGTAAACACGCTGACGCCTGCAATTATCGATGGATTGCGGTCAATATATAACGAGTCTCTTCAGCTCTGTATCGAAAATGACGAGGAGGACAAGTATTTAATGACGTTTCAGACATTTCTAAGTAGAATCCCCCAATGGAACGCGGCTATCATTAAGGCGGAGAGAGAGCGGATTGAAACTACTACAAACTGTGGGTATTTAGAAGAATTGATTACATGTGTCCACGTAATTCAATTGAAGGCGCTAACCTGCGTAAGAGTTGGGGCGAAGCAAAAGAAGGTTGACATTGACATCCCGTCTAGCGATGGGTTCATTCACAAGGTATATGTTAATTCTGCGCGAAAGGTGTATACGAACATTTATCTCTTTGAGAAGGACATACCCCCGTTAGATATTCAAAAAAATAGTCGCGAATTGGAGATTATCATCAAGGAGAGTATTCTTAATAGCATTCGTGATACGATGCCTATTGATAAGATTTTAGTCGCCTATATGGACGAGACTGATGAGGAAGACATCGTAGTAGAAGAGAAAATTATTCACGAGGAGATACCAGAGGGGGTGAAGACCGCAGAGCCAACCAAGGCGCCCGAAGTAGCCAAGACCCCCGAAGTAGCCAAGACCCCCGAAGTAGCCAAGACCCCCGAAGTAGTCAAGGCGCCCGAAGTAGTCAAGGCGCCCGAAGTAGTCGCGCCACCGACCGGTGACTATGTCAAGACACCCGAGCCAATCAAGACGCCCCAAATTACAACGTTAGCGACCATCGACCCACCACCATCACTTCCAGCGGTTAAATCTAGCGATAGTATCAGTTTCTCGGATACCGATAGCGCATTAGATTCTACTGGAACCGAGATAATGGTTCCGGCTCCAAAAGATATTCAGCATTTAGAGGACTTGAGACGACGACGCGAAGAGGAGGAGGAGGAGGAAGACGACGACGATAAACTCAAAATTGGCGGGAATATAGACTTGGAAATAAGTGATGTAAACGACCTGAGCAAAACATTAAAACTAGAGTCGCTGCCAGTATTAGATGACATTGAAATATTGGAACCATTATAAATGGATAATTCGTAAAAAATTTATTTTAATTCGTAAAAAATTTATTTTAATTCGTAAAAAATTTATTTTAATTCGTAAAAAATTTATTTTAATTCGTAAAAAATTAAAATCAATTATAATTTAATAAATAAATGGAGCAATATATATTTTATGCGTTGTTTATATCTGCGTCATATATTCTGATTAAATTTATAGAAATGAAGGTAATATTAAAAGAGTTTAAACCATTAAAGGAGGTTATTAGAGAGACGATTATCGTTTTTATAAGCGTAATCGTCGGAATGTTCTTATATTCGCAGGTATCTGGGACTATTAATATCAAGGGGTCACCTAGTGCGTTTGTAGGAGAGGCAGATTTCTAAAATATCATAGCAATACTATTATATTTTAGCTTCAATATTAATTTAAATTTGCTGTTTTAAAGTGTCGATATTCATTATTTTTGATTTTTTAATTTTCTTTTTTGAAACAATAAACTGGTTGAAATGTGTGTTTTGTAAAACTGTAGACGGGATATGATTGTTTACAGTTCTAGCAATCATTTTATATAGTTTAAAGTCGGGATATCTTTCGTCTCCGTTTGTTTTGTATAAAACGTTGCGGTTTTTATCATCATAACACCATCGTATTATAATATTAATAATATCCGATTTATCTTTTGTAACATTTTCTAAATCATCTACAAAATAATCAAACAGAGAGCATCCAAGTCTACATAAATCGAAACTAGTATTTGGTTCTAGTCGCGGTTTGTTGTCATTGAAATAAGGTTCACAGTTATATTGAGTAGCCGCGTCTCCTTCTGGGTGGTAGCTATCGCTACAAACTGTATGTCCGCGAAATTTATATATTGCCCTTCCAAAATCTATCAGTTTAAATATTTTACCAAATGTAGGAACCTTGTAGTATTTGTCATTACACTTATAGTATAAATATTGTTTCTCTGTTTCCACATACATAATATTATTGGTGTGTAGATCATTATGTGTGAATGAAAATACCTTTTGGTATGTAATTAACATCATCAATATTTGAACAACAATAGCACTCAGTTCATCGTCCATTAGTGTATCACTGGCTATCAGCGTATCAAGCGTATCCTTACATCTCTCTAGAGCGATTAGTTGAACCGGAAACTCTTTGATGTTAACATTTATTACTTCATCTGACAGAGTAGAATCCATACTATCGTCATCGCTATCGTCATCGCTACCTTTGACGCTGAGAGTAACAGAACCATTATCAGAATTAGATGACCTAGATGAGCACGAGTCGTTGGATTTATCATCGACATATTTATCGATATTACCTTCGTAGAATAATTCGGGGCCAGATGCGGCGGTGTTACCCGATATATCTACTGTATAAAATAGGCCATTGATGTCGTCTAACAATTCAGTCTCTGTAAAATGTATTTCATCGTTTCCTATTTCGCCGCCTATTTTGATATTGCTCTTGTAATTTCGTGTATTCTTGTTTAAAAGTTCGTTGTGAAAAGAATTTTCAAGAGTAAAGAGCGTTGTCTTATTTTTGTGAAAATAATCGGAATCATACAGGTATTCCACCTCGTCATTAATATCATATATGAAATTTCGTTTAACGCCCAAGAAGGAACCATAAAAATCTATACCATGCGTGAAATCATTATCGTTTAGCATTTGGCTTGTTAAATATGAAAAGAAACTGTCAACATAAGCAGAATTATTTATGTCGCATAGCTTGGAGTGTGCGTCGGTCTCTCCAAAACGAGGCAACTGTATCAAATTATTGTGTGAGGTGTCGTATTTCCCAGTAATATATTTGGTCGGGTCTAGTAAAGGGCTGTATTTGAAAAACATCTGCTTTTCGCGAATCGCGTTGCTAATATCGGATACTTCTCCTATGAATTTATTTTCAGATTCCTTTGATTTAATATTTTTGATATAATATTTGTGGTTCAGACTAATAGAGTTGTAATTATTTTCATTGAGGCTGAAAAAATTCTTGTAAATTGGAACATAATTCTGAATATTAGAGAAATTTGTTAACTCAATATTTTCAAAATTGCTAAATAAATTAGTGTTATCATATTTTTTATAAAAGAATTCCATTATTTAGAAAGCTATATTATAATAAACTAATATCTAACTCATATATTCGGATAAAAGAGTGCTTTTTTTTCTTAAATTCCTATAAATGACTCTAGAATTAAGAAAATTCGACATGTCACAAATCAGTTTCAGACCAGACGAAAATAAGGGACCTGTTGTTGTGCTAATTGGAAGGCGTGATACAGGTAAATCATATTTGGTTCGCGACTTACTTTATTATCATCAAGATATTCCTATTGGCACTGTAATCTCTGGAACAGAAGCGGGAAATGGATTTTACGGTGGTCACGTTCCAAAATTATTCATACACGATGAATATAACACCGCCATCATTGAAAATATTTTGAAACGGCAGAAGACTGTATTGAAACAGGTGAAAAAGGAAATACAGAATTATAATAAATCGTCCATCGACCCCAGAGCATTTGTAATACTTGATGATTGCCTTTTTGATAATAGCTGGACAAAAGATAAGATGATGAGACTGCTTTTTATGAACGGTCGTCACTGGAAAATTATGCTCGTAATTACAATGCAATATCCTTTGGGTATCCCCCCTAATCTCAGAACCAATATTGACTATGTGTTTATATTAAGAGAACCCTATATATCGAATAGAAAACGTATTTGGGAAAATTATGCCGGTATGTTTCCCACGTTTGAGAGTTTTTCACAAGTAATGGATCAATGTACGGAAAATTTTGAGTGTTTAGTAATAGACAATAACTCAAAATCCAATAAATTACACGACCAGATATTCTGGTATAAGGCGGAGCCAAGAGGCGATTTCAAACTAGGTTCAAAAGAGTTTTGGGAGATATCAAAAGACCTAGAATCTGACGAAGAAGAGGACGTATATAATCCAAATACTCCCAAAAAGGGTGTAACTAAAATTAATGTTCGGAAGAACAAATGGTAAATTTAAGCTTTGGTTCAACACATTTATTTTCGGCTATAAATACTTCTTTGTCAATAGCAAACACGAAACTACAATCATGTGTCTCGGGTAAGCGATGAGCCATACAATATATGTGATTACACCTACACTTACCTGCGTGTTCCTCAACAACTTTAATTTTTTTATTGCACTTGGCATGAGAGCACACTAGTTTTGTCATTATTATACTTAAATATTCTAGATAATATATTTAAGTATCAATTTTTTGATTATGGTTTGTAAACGCTTATTTTGAAAGCTCAATCTTCTCGTCAACCACCGGTTTACCATCGACATTTGTCTTGGTAGCGATTTCAGCACTAGCATCAGCTGCTGCTTCGACTGGCTTATTAATAGTGAGCTCGCTTAGACCATGGTCGTTGTTCTTATCAATCACAACATTATCATCTTCGAATAGCTCCTTACGAATATCAGATACGGTAGTCTCGTTATTAAACTTATTCTCAATACTATTCACATTGTTAATAGAGACCAGATTTCCATTCTCATCAATCGTCTGCGTTAACATATTGCCGCTCTCGAGCGCCTTCTCCTTATTGTCGTCAATCGCCTTCTTCTTGCTCTCCTTAACGCGCTTGTTAAAATCGTCCTTTGCCGATTTCTCATTCTTATCCTTCTCGCTCATTAGCTGATTGAGCTCGTCTTCAAGATACTCCACACGCCCAGTCTTATATGCCTCTGGGTGAAACGGAATCCACATTCCAACCGGACCAACATAAACATCGTGGTTCGGGTCAATTTCGCGAAGCATCTTACATCTCAGCTCTGCCTCCTGTTGCGACGGAAAACACCCGCGCACCTTTAATCCGCGCACGCTCGTTTTAAAGCTGTGCTTCTCGTCGAACGCCTTGTCTAGCGCCTCCTCGTTGTTATCTACATAGGTCTTATACTCATCATCGAGTGTGCTCGTGAATAGTTTATCCCGCTGGTCCTTCACAAAATCCTCCATATCCTTTGTTAACTCGTCAAATTCTAACGCATCGTATTTATATGCGAGAAAGCTCAAAAATTGCGTATACTTTTCTAGCGATTTAGACATTTCCCATTGCTTTAGGAATTCATTAAAAAAAAAGATGTTTTTCTCCTTAATAATCTTTTCGGGAGACAGAAAAGAAACGCACGCGAACTTTTGTCCGGCGATAGGCTTGTCCTCGTCCAACAAGTCCACATATTTAGAGTTTAATGACCCGTCCAAATTTATTTTTGTGGTAACGCCTTCGGGTTTAGTTTCCATATTATTAATACATTCGTTAATTATTTAAGCTTTTTATGGATGATATATATATTTTTTTCTTATTAATATTTATAATATGGATTTAATAAACGGACTTAACATAAGTGAGTTAATTAAAAGGGCGATTAAATATTTAGTTGAGGGTATTATGGTGGCTCTTGCCGCCTTTTTGGTTCCGGACAAGAAGCGCACACTCAATCTGGACGAGGTTGCCCTAATTGCGCTATGTGCGGCGGCCACCTTTAGCATTCTGGACACCTACGTTCCGGCGATTGCGGTGAGCGCCCGTTCGGGTGCCGGCTTCGGCATCGGTGCCAATCTCGTCGGTTTCCCCCGCTAAGCACGCGAGAGATAGCAAGTTAATCTAGTAAACAATCCAAAATAATATCTGTAACAAAATAGGTATTATTTAAATGGTTGGCACGAACTCCCAATCAAGCTCGTAGCATATTTTTTTCCATATCTCATCTTGTTCTATTCGTTTCTCTCGGTCCTTTAACATAGGAAAGAACTCTAGAAATTGAACTTGATTAAGGAGTTCGCATAATTTATAGACGGTATAATAATAATTTAAAAAATTAACTCTGTCGTCGGGGCAATATTTGGCGTAGGGTGCCTGTATTTCCATAAACAAATTACACAGCGTCTCCTCTAACTCGGGCGACATTATAGGTGGTTTTATCCCTAATTTGTCTTTGATAAATGGGATATGCTCATAATATTTATTGTATCCCAGTTTTTTGAGAATCTCCTTTGCTTTTTTGTTTGTTATTTGATGAAGTCCAATTCGCTCCTTTTTAATTTGGAGTTTTATATTTAGCAATACTTCATCCGGAATCTGTGTGGTTTCCTTCGCCTGAAACTGGGCTAATATTTCGCGAAAGTGATTTATTCTTTTGTAAGCATAGAAGCAAAGCTCCTTGGGTGGCTCTTTATACGATGACTTTTCATTGTCAACCAGATATTTCAAGGTTACGTGACAATTATTACATATTAAAATTCCCTCATGGTCGACTGGAATCAACTCGCCTTTATTACACGAGCTACACACGTCTGTATGCTTTATGAAGCTGTCAATGTTTAGAAAGGTATCGTCCACATTCACCAGATATTTTTGAACATTATTCTTGTTCTCTGTTGTACATTTCTTCTTTTTTTCAATATTAAAAAACTTGTCTAACCTGGTCAATTGATTCGTTCCCTCCGATATTTTCTTCTTGTCTTCAAAATAATCAAAAATGATGTTTGAATTTGTCAATAAATAATCCTTTTCCTTTCGTTTTGAATCTCTAATTTGGATTCTGATTGATTTTATTCGTTCTTTTATGTCTAGAATATTCTCTACGGATAACCGAGGCGTCTCTTTATTATCATTCAACTTCTGTTTTAGGGTTTCTTTTTCGTTTTCTAGTGTTGGAAATAAATTATTATTATTATTGCTGAATTCCTCAAGCATATCGCTGTGCTTTCCATCAAGAGTAGTTGTATGTTTTGAATTAACCACAATTTTTTTTGTATTTTTGTGTTTAAATCCAACCATTTTTAGATATATTAAAGAAATTTATTTAAATAAAAATATTTTCGTGTATATTAATTATACATTATCTAATGTGTTTTTAATGGAACGGGAGAATGTGTGTATATCTACCTCTCCTGAAATTGAAATAGATACTATTAAATTACAAAAAATGTCATTCATCTATAACGCACTTGAGTCTGGTTGGACTGTAAAAAAACGCAAGGACGCATACGTTTTTACGAAAAAACACGAGGGCAAGAAGGAGATATATTTAGACACTTATTTAAGGAGGTTTATTGAGACAAATATAGATATTAATAAACTGATTTAGAAAATTGTGTTGAACTAATAAATCATAAAATAAATTAATGTGAAATTCATAAATTTATTTTCTTTAGCATATATATAAAATGGGAGGTGGATTAATGCAACTCGTCGCTTACGGTGCCCAAGATGTCTATCTTACCGGCAACCCGCAAATTACTTTCTGGAAGGTGACCTACCGTCGCCACACCAACTTCGCCATGGAGTCGATCGAGCAGACTTTCAACGGCCAGGCCGATTTCGGTCGCCGTGTCACCTGCACCATCAGCCGCAACGGTGATCTTGCCTACCGCACTTACCTTCAGGTCACTCTCCCGGAGATTGGCCAGAGCCTTAAGAATGCTACCGGTGATGATGTATTCGCTCGCTGGTTAGATTTCCCTGGAGAGCAGCTTATCCAGTCCGTCGAGGTTGAGATTGGTGGCCAGCGCATCGACCGCCAGTATGGCGACTGGATGCACATCTGGAACCAGCTCACTCTCTCCAAGGAGCAGGAGCGTGGCTACTACAAGATGGTTGGCAACACCACCCAGCTTACCTACCTCACCGACCCCGGCTTCGCCGATGTCGACGGTCCGTGCGACACCACTGCCCCGAAGCAGGTCTGCGCCCCGCGCAACGCCCTCCCGGAGACCACTCTCTACGTGCCGCTCCAGTTCTGGTACTGCCGCAACCCGGGCCTTGCGCTTCCGCTCATCGCCCTCCAGTACCACGAGGTCAAGATTAACCTCGACCTCCGCCCGATTGACGAGTGCCTCTGGGCTGTCGACAGCCTTAACTCGGCCGATGGCGTCAAGGTTACCAAGGCCTACAACCAGTCGCTCGTTGCCGCCTCGCTCTACGTCGACTACGTCTTCCTTGACACCGACGAGCGCCGCCGCATGGCCCAGAACCCGCACGAGTACCTCATCGAGCAGCTCCAGTTCACTGGCGATGAGTCGGTCGGTTCGTCGTCGAACAAGATCAAGCTCAACTTCAACCACCCGTGCAAGGAGCTTGTCTGGGTCGTCCAGCCGGACGAGAATGTTGACTACTGCGCCTCGCTCGAGAAGGGCAAGATGCTCTTCAAGACCCTTGGCGCCCAGCCATTCAATTACACTGACGCCGTCGATGCTCTCCCGAACTCCATCATGGCGTTCGGTGGTGACGCATCGACCTCGGCCACCACCAACTCGTTCATCAACGCTTCGGGTCTCTTCCAGGACGCCGGCGCCGTTGACGTTTCGACTGTTGGTGCGAACTTCTACACCCATGCTTCGGCCGGTGAGTTCGGTGTCACCGGTGGCGAAGGTTTAGGTGATGCCGGCTCGTCGGTTTCGGATGCGGGCACCTTCGTCCTCGCCGAGACCGCTCTCGACATGCACTGCTGGGGCGAGAACCCGGTCGTCACTGCCAAGCTCCAGCTTAACGGCCAGGACCGCTTCTCGGAGCGTGAGGGCACCTACTTCGACCTCGTCCAGCCGTTCCAGTCGCACACCCGCGCCCCGGACTCGGGCATCAACGTCTACTCGTTCGCCCTTCGCCCGGAGGAGCACCAGCCGTCGGGCTCGTGCAATTTCTCGCGCATTGACAACGCCACCCTCCAGCTTGTCCTCTCGAACGCCACCGTCTCGGGCACCAAGACCGCCAAGGTCCGTGTCTACGCGACCAACTACAACGTCCTCCGTGTCATGTCGGGCATGGGCGGCCTTGCCTACTCGAACTAGATCCATCTAGTATCAGTAAATCAAATCAAATATAAAAATACCATAAATAATATGTTATTTTTAAAATACTTACAGAACAATAGTGTTTATAATTTAAATAATATATTCAATATATAATTATATAATGCAAATCTTTGTAAAAACATTGACAGGCAAAACAATCACACTAGACGTAGAGCCGAGCGACACGATTGAAAACGTAAAGCAGAAGGTCCAAGACAAGGAGGGGATTCCGCCCGACCAACAGCGACTTATTTTTGCCGGAAAGCAGCTCGAAGATGGACGCACTCTGAGCGATTACAATATCCAGAAGGAATCCACCATCCACCTCGTTCTCCGACTGCGTTAAACTATACAGTTAATATTATTTTTAAAATAATAACATTAATTCAATAATAATAACATTAAATCAATAATAATAACATTAAATCAATAATAATAACATTAATTCAATAATAATAACATAAAAATAAAAAACTTACTCAAAATACTCTTCTAATCGTTCGTAGTCGACGTATTCCACATAACCACCTATTTTCTTATACCTATTATCAGGTATTATAACAGTTAGATTGGAGTAAACCATATCGTCGAGATTACAAATGACCAGCTCTTCGGACGAAGAGGGTGTATGTGTGGAGGAGACGTCGCCTGGTTGAATACGATTGGGCGACTCTTTAATAGAAACGTCCATATCATTAGCGTCGTCGGGCGCGTCGTCATCATATAATGTTTCGTCGCGATAATCGTCAGTGTCATATCCATCAAATCCGTATCCGCGCCGCTTTCTTTTATTGGTGTTTAAAAAATACATCATCATCCCGCTTGTTACCGCGCCCAATGTTAGCTTTCTTAGAAATTCGGACCTCATTATATAATAGGATATTTTATTATTTATATACTTTAACTATTGAATAGGCGAGCCATATTAGAGACCTCGGGTTTATTTACGGCTTCATTAAAGAGCTTGTTAATAAGTCCGTCGTCGCGGAACCGAATACTATATTTATGTTGAAGCTTATTTCGCCCAATTCGCCCCATCGCCTGAATACATTTCTCCTGCGACATCATCGCCATATCCTTGCTGATATAACCATTACAGAACTGATAGTTTGTCCCGTAGATATAGTCAGAGGATGCTATAATCATGTATAGTTTCTGTTCCTGTGCGAGGTTCTTCATAATTTCAATATAGCTATCGCTGTCGTGGAGCATAAACGCACCGACGCCCATCATAAGAAGGATTTTCCATATGTCTTCAACGTCGTCAATCAGCATGATGTCTTCGATAACGTCGTCGGTAATGTCGCACGTAAATGGGAATTGGCTACCGTTAACCGTTGCGCTGTATTTTCTTAGATGTGCCTCACTATTCGGGATGTATTGTCTATCCAGCTCGACAGTCTTTATACATTGTTCGAGCTCTTTGATATTCGTAATCAGGCGCTGCATATCGGCGCTCACACGCCCATCCGTCATTTTTTTCTCCTTATTCTCGTCCTCCTTCGTGCCGTCCTCATACAACTTTTGCATAACGTTAATTTTGCTTTTAATGTTATTGTTATAGCTAATAACGCCCAGAATGTTCTGTATGATTTGTTCGGGTATGCGCGCCTCCTGTAAACAGAACCGCGCTATTTTATTTACATCGTCGGCGAGAAATATCGTCGGACCGTTTGTTAGCGTGTGCGCATCGCTCGTTACCATATGAATCGTTGAACGATGATACAATTTCTGCCGAAGCGATGAAATAAGTCCGTCCCACTTATCCGGGTTGATATTTCCAAGCAATTTCAAATAATATAATTTGATGCTCGCCATCGTGATATCATTCACCTCGTGGAAATTATGCGATATTGAAAACTGGTGCGACGCAAACGCCTCCAATTCATTCGCCTTTTGTATGAAGACAATCGCCTCTTCGAAATCGAGGTAGCGCAAGAGGGTTTTGTATTTATTACAGTGATTGACAATCGATTGAACCTCCTCATACTTCGTGCTCATAAAATGAGGCATCTCAATATAACCCGCCTTATTAATGATCGGGATGCTTTTATTACAGTCGTGGCTAACTATCGTATGTATTTTCGCGTCCGAAAATCTCGACTTGAAATCGCCAATCGTTTCCTGCATATCTTCGTATTGTGGGAGTGTCGCAGATGACAACACCACATTTTCGATAAGGTTGTCCGTCCAGTTTTTATGAATAATGTCGTGAAAATCGTGCTCCTCGTAATCCATAGTAATTGTTGGCTCGTCCCAATAGAGAATGATGTCCTCTTTGCGATTGAACGCAAGCATATAATACATAGCCGGTAAATAGGATTTGATATCCGTAATCATTATTTCAACCTTGTTACCAACCGTATTATCCACCTTTCCGATACCGCCGCTTCTCCAGTTTGTGGTGTAATCTTTGGCTGCGTAATAGTGTAGCCGAATATCCTCCGCGTCGCTGCAGCCAAACGCAAATGCCACTTTCTTTCCGGACGAAATGGCAGCCTTGGCCAGCGACAAACCAACGTGGCGAGCAGCACATACGAATATCACGCGCGAGTGCTCGGAAAGTCCCAGCGGAGACATCGTCTTTCCGGTGCCGGTTGGCGCAATATATTGAACCAGCTTTGGACTCTTATCTTTACAGTATGTGAATAGCTGCTTTTGGTGTTCATATAATTTATCATCGGAATAATCAAAGAGATAGGAATTGTTCTCTATAATTTCGGTTCCTCGAGATATAATAGAGTCATAGAGACACTCAGAACTAAATATTCCGATAACCTTCATCGCGTTCTCTTTCAGAACACGGTTGAAAGACTCAAAATTAAACTGCATCATTTTACACAAGGTATAGTAATAAAATACCCACTTGTCATTTTTCTTGCTGTAATATTTACATAGTTTGTCAATAATATGGACCACCACAAATTCCACTATGGTTTTTTTATGCTGCGACAGCTGTTTATCTGTGTTGCTGAAACGGATTGCGTCGGCTTTTTTAATGGGTATGTTAGTAAGTTTAATAGATATAAACTCACTATTTTGCTTTACTTTATCCGACAATGTATTCAGAACATTATTCATATCACTCTGTATGTATTTACAGTAAACATAACTATCTAATGATTCGGTGGACGTAATCTTCAGGAACGACATGAGTGATGTGCTTTTATTAATAGTGATATTGACATCGTTAAAACCACGAATAATAAGATTACTTATATATTTCTCATTTACGGATACGGGAATTTCGATACTGTTCCATTCGGTTTTGGTTAGTTTACACTGATTAAAATCCATTTGTAACATTAATATTTGGTATATTATTAATTCAATTTTAAAATTGATTTAATTATAAAGAGAAATTATACACATATCAAAATGACTCAGCACATCTATTCAATCGAGGGCAATATTGGTTCGGGAAAATCGACCATCATTAAAGAACTAAAACATCGTTTCTTTAGAAACAAAAATGTTCACTTCCTTCTAGAGCCGGTAACCGAGTGGGAGACGATATGCGACGAGAACGGCGACACTATTATTGAAAAATACTACGAGAATCAGGAAAAATATGCGTTCTCATTTCAGATGATGGCCTACATAACGCGACTTTCCCAGCTACAAAAGGCAATCAAAAAAGGATACAAGTATATTGTTACGGAGCGCAGTCTGTTAACCGACAAGATGGTCTTTGCCAAGATGTTGTATGATGAGGATAAGATTGACACCATTAATTACGAGATATACAATCGGTGGTTTAATGAATTTATTGGTGATATTCCCGAGATTAACTACATATATATCAGAACCACTCCAGAAATTGCCCAGCAACGCGTAATCAAACGGGGGCGTGCGGGAGAGAACATCCCCATCGAATACCTTACGAAATGTCACGATTATCACGAAGCGTGGTTGAGCGATGATAAGAGCGGAACAACGGTTGTCCTTGACGGGTGTGGTGATAATACCAATAAAGCGCAGACCGATAATTTGATTGAAACGATTGCGTTACGTATAAATATTGAGTCGGTTGATAACTTTGTTATGATGTTTGATGGGGGGAGTCGCGGGAATCCCGGACCTTCGGGGTGCGGCTATGTCATTTACAACAGCGCATATAGGATTGTATGCGAAGGTTCAGAGTCGCTTGGCACACAGACCAACAATTATGCCGAATACATGGGTCTCATATTAGGTCTTAAAAAATCGTGCGAGCTTGACATCAAAAATTTAATAATTAAAGGGGACTCGCTTCTTATAATCAACCAACTTAATGGAACTTTTTCGGTAAAGTCTGATAATTTAAAACCACTTTACAATGAGGCAAAAAAATCGTTGCTTAATTTTGAAAACGTCCAATATATCCATGTCAAACGGAACAATAATGCCGCCGCCGACGAGCTTGCCAATCGCGCAATGGATGAGGCGGAAGATTAATACACCGTGTAGATAATTGTCGCACCTCACTCTATCATTTTAACGTCTATTTTTTTTGTCCCCTTATATTGAAGGTGGTCTGGTTCTCTTTTTGAAGTTGGAAATAATTCATAACCATATATATCCTGAAGGAGCAACCACTCAAATAGTCCACCAAGATATATAGAAATATTATCAAAACCAAGGTCGGTAAGTTGTTTATATTTGGAGAATACGCTGTTATCAGTAGAATTCTCTCCATACAGTATAATATTATCTCCTAATTTACCGGCAGTTATTGCTCGATTGACTACCGAGACTTCGTCTGTAGCGGAGAGCGTTTTATCTATAAGACAATTCTGCTTGTTTATAGTAAGCGTATTTACTATTATATAATCTTTTCCGATTGCTTCCTGAACATCCTCGAAATTAATTTTATTAATAGATAAAGAGTTCCCCATTAATAAAAACGAATTGTAATTTTTATATTGTATTCACATTAATCAATCAAATTTAATAGTTACGGATACATTTTCCTGTTTAATTGTCTTGGATGCGGATATCGAGAGTTCCTCTCGTTTTTTTCGCGTCTTGCTATTGTTGAGTACCAATTTGCGCTTCGAAGTGCTATTTCTATTGTTCATGTCTTTTTCAATATCGGCGTAGTTATTCTTTATATACGAGATAATTTCATTCTCAAGCGCCCACTTGAAGAAGTTGAGCTGTCCAATCGTGGTCTGAATCAGCGTATCATTTTTGTATGGTATAGTTATTCTATCCCACCTACAAAATGGATCAAAACGTTTCTTTGAATACGCCTTTAATTTTAATTTATAATCATTATAAACTTTGAATCGCCCACCCTCCTCCAAATTATATACCGTGAACTTCTGCTTTGCATAGTTAGTTACAAACCAATCAACTATTCGCAGAGAGATTGGCGACTCTCCATTAATGATATTCAACATCACCTCAAGATTATCATCAATGTCATAAAACTGTAATAAATTGTTAAGAAGTAAACTGTTTTGAGTTGTATATGATGTCATCTAATATTTAGTTGTCTATCATTTTAAATACTAATACTTAATTAATATTATTTGAGATACATTATTTGAGATATATTATTTGAGATACATATATATATCGTTTATCGTTGTTTCGTGTTTCGCTTCGTTTTCCGCTTCGTCTTCCGCCTCGATTTCCGCCTCGCTTTCCGACCTGCCTTCCGCTTCGTCTTTCCGCGCCCCTGTTTCAGCTTTGTTAATTTACTTTCTAACCGTTTAGACATTTCATCATTGTATTTCTCGGAATCATCGTGAGGTTTCGCATATTTTGCCATTTTAATAATTAGATTCTGCTTTTTCGAACCGGACAATTTTGATATTTCATATGCCTGTCCATAATCAATAACTTTAATACTACCGTCATTCTGAATAATTATATTACCTCCGTTTATATCGGTGTTTTTGAGACCATTATCTATTAACATCTCTGCGACTTCTAAAACCTTATTGTAAATTTTTTCATTTGTTGATGTGTTTTTTAAAAGCGTCCCATCAATTAACTCCATTATCATATTTATATCCCTATCTTCAACATAATATCCGTATATTTTAGCTCCAATTCCTATTTCTCCGGCAATATGGGACATTTTTAACTCTGTCCACGGATTTTCCTCGTGCATTGCGTCATCTGGAGCATCAAATAAATGCATTATCTTCAATAATTTATCTGGATGATTTAATACCTTATACACACCATACCCCGATGATGAAATTTCTTTCCCGCGCATATAATCATTCGGATTTAATAATGGTATGTTATCTGGAGGAAGAGGATATTTTAACGAAGCCATTATAACAAAGGAACATATTTTTTATTTTTTTATTCGTTATTCGAATTTTTAGGCATAAGAAACTGTTCTTGTTTGTCGATGATATCTATATAATTATCCTTTTTGAAAAATGGATTGTCGCATACCTGCTTAACCATCTCCCTCTCGCTCATCTTATTATTAGCGTGTTCGCGCTTATTAATGGTGGTGTCATATACAGTTTCTGTGATAACTTTATTTTCGTCAGTTGTCTTGTTTTCGGGATTGTCCTCCTTTTTTGAACGTTCATATTTGCTTCCGTCACTCCATGTAATTTCGTCCATTTAAATAGACCGACAATATTATATTTAATATTAAATGTATAAATAATATTAAATATTTCGATAGATTTAATAGTAAATGAAAATTATGCGGTCCTTTTATATATCGTGTGATACATTTGGTGGATTTAAACGGGAAATAGACATTAATCTATGTAACAGCACCCAAGATATAATTGACAGAATGCTATGTTTGTTAGAACAATCTCTCCGTCGCGATGACCTGTATCAGCTTATACTTAAATTACAAACAGCGAAACATCTCTATCACATACACGATTTTCAGTTTGGAACAATATTATTAACCGAACAAGAATATTATATATGCAATCACGGGTGTTCTGGTTAGACCCTCGTAACGTTCAATTGCTTTGTAAAAATAAAATCACTAGAACTCTTCACTCTGCGCTGTAAATTACATTTTAAACAACATATTACCGTATTTGAATTAGAGTGACATATGTCATTGTCAATGCGGTCGAGCGTCCACTGCTCATCATCGCGAACCTTAGTAAAAAGGACCTTTACTTGATTGCGACAATAATAACATTTTAGTTTACAAGCGACTAATTTCTCGAGAACATTATCAATATTCACCAATTTTTTATCATCATATATCTTCTTTTTAACGTCCTGCGATTTGTAGCCGTTTATTTTCCGTGTTATCTCGCCCTTGAGATGTGGTGTATTCTCATCTACAATATTCATAAAATATTTATTGACGAGCGATAGTTGATCGGATATAAGCGGCTCCACATAAGTAGCCACGTTCCTAAACTCATTATCTTTATTACCATTAATAAGGTTAATATTGTGTTTCCCTGTTATAGATATCTTTTTCATAGGTATATAATCCGTCTATTTTTTTTAAGTAAATATTAGCATATTAAAAAAGTAGTTAAACTCATTTTACTATTATAATAAAATGAATAAAGATGAAACGTGTCAAGAGCTTAAAGATATAAGGTATAAAACTATGTTTATTACCGGAAATAAACAGAATAATACTAGCGTAACAGACACAAGCGAGGTCGACATCGGGCTTATGTTGGACAAGGAGTTGAAACAGAATAAGGCCGAGCCATGGAGCAAACTTAATAAGACCGCGAAAATAAATAAAATCAAAAATTATACGTCCGACTATAGCAATGTAAACGACATCACCGATGGAGAAAAGAAAGAGTTAGAAAATTATCTTATTACCGCAATGGACCGAAAACGTCTCACAAGCATAAAGGACGTTACGTATGACAAGGACCTGGGAATTATTAAGACCATTCCATCGCTTACATTTAATCCGGCTACGCGTAAATTTACACTAAAACGTAACGACAAGCGTACGTCTACGATTAAACACTTGACTCCCGATAGTAAGAAAAAGAAAGATGCCTCCAAGGATAAAAAACCGCGTCGAAAGAAGGAGACCTCAAAGGAATAATAATCTTTAAATAGAAAATTGAAGATTTTTTAATCTTATTAAAGCTATATAATAACAATATATATGACTGACGTTGATACAGATGATTACGATGATCTTCTAGAGGGGATAATTATTCTAGTTGACGAGTTGATTACATCCGAACCGATGCTCTACGCGAAGCCCAAGTTTCACGATATTATTATTGATGAGGTTACTAATCTCATCAATATTCAGCTAGAGGATGCTATTAAAATTGACGCTGTTAAAATAGGCGCGGTCAATTCCGACTCCCTTATCAGACGCGCAATCAACGAGGCAATGCGGCACTATTATACCGTACACAACCCACGCCGCTCTTATGCTAGAAGTATTATAATCAAACTTCCGAATATTAATATGATATCTGAAAAGCTTACCTACTTGAAGAACATACCGCAACCAGAGCAACGAACTAATGAATGGTATTTATTTCGCCAAAAAGTTCTTACTGCCAGCAGTATATGGAAGGCGTATGGTAGTGAAAAATCTAAGAACCAAATCATTTACGACAAATGCGAGCCAGTTAATCTCGATAAATATAATCGGGTTAATATGGACTCGCCTATGCATTGGGGGCAAAAATACGAGGATGTCTCTATTGAGTGGTATGAGAAACACTACAATACGACCGTTTCCGAGTTTGGGTGTATTCCGCATAAGGACATTCATTACTTGGCTGCCTCACCAGATGGCATAAACACGGACAAAAGTTCTAAACGGTATGGTAGGATGGTTGAAGTGAAAAACATTTACAACCGCGAGATTAACGGAATTCCTAAATTGGATTACTGGATTCAGATGCAGGTTCAAATGGAAGTATGTGACCTCAATGAATGCGATTTTCTGGAAACCCGTTTCCTTGAATACGATTCATACAATGAATTTATGGCGGATGGATGTTTTAATTTTACCGAAACCGAAAACATAAAGGGGATTATTATCTGTTTCATAAAGGATGAGAAACCTATATATGAATATGCTCCGCTATATATCTCGCGCACTGAATATGACATTTGGGAAGAGGCGACCATGGAGAAACACCGCGACCGTGTGTGGCTTAAAAATATATACTGGCGGCTTGATGAAATCAGTTGTGTTCTCGTATTGCGCAATAAATTTTGGTTTAATTCCACCAAACACACACTGAAGGAGGTATGGGACTCTATCGTTAAAGAGCGGGTTACTGGCCACAATCACCGAGCACCAACATCTCGGATTAAACCTACTATTGTAAAACCAAGAGTGTGTAATATAATATTACCCGGCAATCAGTCAGAGACAATACCCGTATTGGAAGAACCCGAACCAGCACCCGAACCAGCACCCGAACCAGCACCCGAACCAGCACCCGAACCAGCTCCAGCTCCAGCTCCAGCACCCGAACCAGCTCCAGCTCCAGCTCCAGCACCCGAACCAGCTCCAGCACCAGCTCCAGCACCCGAACCAGCTCCAGCACCAGAAAAAGTTATCCCATTACGGTCTAATATAGTTCACATCGCGAAGCCATCTATCACCATAGATATCTAAGGTAGTTATAGAATATTTAAGAAGAACTATTTAAAATTATAACTATAGTATAGTTATATGACTGAACAGGAGATGCGCGTTATGAAAAGAGATGGCAAGTTTGAGGATATTTCTTTTGATAAAATCCTTAACCGTGTTAAAAATTTGGGCAATAATATGGAACCAAAGCTGAAACTTAATTATAGTCAATTTGTTATGGACGTAATTGAGCAGCTTTATCCTGATATTTCAACTACCAAAATCGATGAACTAACCGCAGAACAGTGTGCCTCTATGTGTACGAAGCATCCAGACTATGGCAGTCTTGCGCGCAGAATCATTGTATCAAACAACCATAAAAATACTCTTGACTCTTTTTCTGATACGATGGAACTTCTTTACGAGTTCAAGGATATTCACGGCAATAATATCCCCATTATCGACGCCGACGTATGGGAAATCATTAAAAAGAATAAGGACTTTTTTGACAATATGATTGATTACACGCGCGACTATGAAATTGATTATTTCGGATTTAAAACTTTGGAACGGGCATATCTAATGCGCGTTGATAAAAAGGTAGTAGAGCGTCCACAGCATATGTGGCTTCGCGTATCCATTGGAATTCATTTTGATGATTTGGATGCGGTGAAGGAGACCTACGACCTAATGTCACAAAAATATTTTACACACGCCACTCCAACACTATATAATGCGGGGACGCCTCGCCCCCAGCTAAGCTCGTGCTATCTGCTGTCAATGGAAGACGACAGCATTGATGGAATTTATAACACTTTGAAGGAGTGTGCGAACATTTCAAAGTGGGCGGGTGGAATCGGTCTACATATCCACAATGTTCGCGCAACCGGAAGTCATATTCGCGGAACGAACGGAACATCCAATGGAATCGTCCCAATGTTACAAGTGTTCAATAAGACGGCTCGTTATGTTGACCAAGGAGGTGGAAAGCGTAATGGCTCGTTCGCTATTTATATGGAACCTTGGCGTGGGATCCCCGGGTACCGAGCTCGA
>JGI24921J38492_100713_pt1 | contig 42053 bp, 41 predicted proteins | sample LinPFosmplate9_FD_38492 | JGI IMG/M metagenome (IMG submission 38492)
TGCAGGTCGACTCTAGAGGATCCCACTCACTTATAAACTTCGTCCATTTACTAAATTCTTCGGTATCGCAGCGCTCGGCAATATAATCATGCGCCTGAAGCCCCTCGGTAACAATGACATGGGCCAGAGCATTTAGAACGGTAACATTTGTCCCTGGGCGAACGGGCAAATGATAGTCCGAGCGAATATGAGGAGCGCTTACTAATTCGATTTGACGAGGATCAATAACAATTAGCTTTGCACCTTCGCGCAACCGGCGTTTTAGGCGTGAGCCAAAGACGGGGTGAGCTTCGGTGGGGTTTGCCCCCATCACTATAATCACATCGGCTTTAGCCACTGAGGCGAATGTTTGTGTCCCGGCTGATTCACCCAGTGTGGTCTTTAAGCCAAATCCAGTAGGTGAATGGCAAACTCGCGCGCAGGTATCGACATTGTTATTGCCAAATCCTGTACGAACCATTTTTTGAACCAAATAAACTTCTTCATTCGTGCACCGAGATGAAGAAATTGCGCCGATACTCGTGCGCCCATAGTTTGCCTGTATCTCTTTAAATCTTTTTGCAGTGTAGGAAACAGCTTCTTCCCAGGATACTTCCTGCCAAGGATCGTCAATGCTGTCTCGAATCATTGGCACCGTAATGCGATCTTTATGGGTAGCATAACCGAAGGCAAAACGACCCTTTACACAGGCGTGTCCTTCATTAGCTTTACCATCCTTGTAAGGAGTCATGCGTACCACTTCATTCCCTTTCATCTCGGCCTTGAAGGAACAGCCAACTCCACAGTAGGCGCAGGTAGTGACAACAGAATGCTCGGGTTTACCAGCATCAATGATACTTTTTTCCGTCAGAGTTGCTGTCGGGCACGCATCAACACAGGCTCCACAAGAAACACAGTCAGAATCCATAAAGGCTTCATCCTGTCCTGCACTCACCTTAGACTCAAAGCCTCTGCCGTCAATAGTCAGAGCGAAGGTACCCTGCGTTTCCTCACAGGCTCGTACACAACGAGAACAGACAATACATTTCGAGGGATCGAAGGTGAAATAGGGATTAGACTCATCCTTTTCAGCAACTAGATGATTATCCCCTTCAAAACCATATCGGACTGAGCGCAAACCTACCTCGCCAGCGGTATCTTGTAGCTCACAGTCACCATTAGTTGGACAAGTGAGACAATCTAAGGGGTGATCTGATATGTACAACTCCATCACATTGCGACGAAGTTTTCCTATGTCATCAGACTGAGTTTTAACTTCCATACCCTCTTCAACTGTCGTTGTGCAAGAAGCGGGGAAACCTCGACGCCCTTCGATTTCAACCAGGCAAATTCGGCAAGACCCGAATGACTTAAGAGAGTCTGTTGCACATAGTCTAGGAATTTTTATACCACTCTCTGATGCCGCGCGCATCACCGATGAACCCTCAGGAACGGTCACATTAACACCATCAATAGACAACGTGATCATCGTCTCACTGTCGCTCTCTGGCGTACCAAAATCTGCTTGCGGCTCGTAAAATTCCAACATATTAGTGATCCCTACGGCTATTAATACCGAAGTCTTCTTCAAAGTAAGTCAACGCACTCCGCACGGGAAATGGCGTCATTCCCCCCATTGCACAGAGTGAACCTAACTCCATAGTGTCACAGAGCTCATGGAGTAAGATTAAATTATTATCGCGATCTTGATCTCCGACAATCCGGTCAATAACCTCTACCCCTCGGGTAGCTCCTATTCTGCACGGGGTGCATTTCCCGCAGGACTCAACCACACAAAATTCCATAGCGAATCGAGCCTGCGCGGCCATATCAGCGGTATCATCAAAGACAACTATACCACCATGGCCAATCATGGCTTTGATCTCAGCAAAAGATTCATAGTCAAGAGGTGTGTCCCACTGAGACTCCGGCAAAAATGCCCCTAAAGGCCCTCCCATTTGTATTGCGCGAACCGGTCTTCCACTGTGGGTACCGCAGCCAAAACCTTCAACGACTTCTCTCAGAGTGGTCCCGAACGCCAGTTCGATTAACCCGCCCTGCTTAACATTACCTGCCAATTGAACAGCTAAAGTACCTCGAGACCGTCCCATACCAAAATCTTTATAACTATCAGAGCCCTGCTCCAGAATCGTTGCCGCAGCGCCAAGGGTCAATACGTTATTTACCACAGTAGGCTTTCCGAAAAGCCCTTCAATGGCTGGGAGTGGCGGTTTAGCCCTAACCATTCCTCGTTTACCCTCAAGACTCTCCAGAAGAGAAGTCTCTTCACCACAAATATAAGCGCCAGCTCCTAAGCGAACTTCCAGAAAGAAATCTTTTCCTGACTCACAGATGTTGGATCCTAAAAACCCGGCTTCAGTAGCTCTCTTAATCGCATCATTCAAAATCTTATGAGCAACAGGATACTCAGATCTCAAGTAAATATAGCCCTGGTTAGCCCCAACAGCTAAACCAGCAATAGTCATTCCCTCTATGAGCTGATAGGGATCTGACTCCATCAACAACCTATCTGCAAACGTACCTGAATCACCTTCATCAGCATTACATACTATGTACTTTTGCTCTCCAGGAGTATCCAGAACAGTCTGCCACTTAATCCCCGCCGGAAAAGCTGCACCACCGCGTCCTCGAAGCCCTGAATTTTTGATTTCATCGACGATTTCCTGGCCAGTCATCGAAATAGCTTTGGCTAAACCTTTAAAACCAGACAGACCTTGATATTGAGACAAGCAAATAGGATCACCCACTCCTGCGCGTTTAAATGTTAAGCGCTGTTGCTTAGCCAAATAATCAATTTTCTCGACTTCACCCAGGTAGAGGGGATGATCGATTGATTTTCCTGCAAGGTGATCATCTATAGCATCTAAAACAGACTCAATATCCGAGGCATTAACTGGACCAAAAGCAATACGAGAAGACTCGGTTTTTACTTCCACCATCGGCTCAAGCCAAAACATCCCACGAGAACCATTGCGCTGAACTTCAGCGTCTAAAGAACGACTCTCAATATTTTGCGTCATTTTTAAAGCTAGACCATCAGCGCCAAGAGCCACTGCAGTAGTGTCTTTAGGTATAAAAACTTGCGCTGTCATGAGCTGATCTCAACTTTATCTAGTTCGGGCATATTTAACTCTGAAATCAATTGGTCAAACCGAGATTTGTCAACTCGGGCATAAATATCATCGTTTATTCGAATTGAAGGGGAACACGCACAATTACCCAGACAGTAAACTGGCTCTAAGGTCACCATGCCATCGCTAGTTGTTTCGCCGTATTCAATCCCTAAACTCTGCTTAGCATGAGACTCAATTTGGCGAGCACCCATAGATTGGCAGGCCTCAGCGCGACAAATTTGTACTCTGTGATGACCCACTGGCTGAGTATTAAAGTCATGATAAAAGCTAATCACACCGTGAACTTCAGCACGGGACAGGTTAAACCCCTTTGCAATGGACCCTACGGTAGACTCTGGTATGTAGCCCAAAGCGTGCTTTATCGCATGCAGTAGGGGCAAGAGTCCGCCTGGCAGTGTTTTATACTGCTCAATAAGCTGGTCAACATTATTGTTTTTAGCGTTCAAAAGCTCCTCTCCTAGCTAATTAGAAACATTGGTTTTGAAGGCTGGAATTAAAAGACTTAACTCCTAAACCCAGCTACCAAACTTCAGGGCCATAGCCTTGGATTTGGCGCGCAGTTTATCACTATTTTCCCCATCTTTTATCGCGCCTAAGCGACTCTTATTTATCTAATAAGGACCGCTAATTTAACGTAAATAATTACTGTGGAATCTTATGTGCTCACCTATCAATGATGCAATGAAAAAATAACTGTGATCATACCCTGACTGAAATCTAATTTGCATTGGAAACCCCTCCTGCTCAGCGGTATCAATCAGGAGCTGAGTATTGAGTTGCTCTGCCAAAAAGTTATCCGCATCGCCCTGATCAACAAGAACCGGCATGGATTGTTTTAGCTGATCATCTGCGATTTTAACCAACTCTACCGTATCCTGACTATTCCAGTGGCCCTGACTCTCATCACCAATGTACTTGGACAGAGCTTTCTGACCCCACGGGCAGTTAATTGGCGAGCAAATAGGCGAAAATGCAGACACTGAGCAATAGCGCTCTGGATTTTTAAGTGCGACGGTTAAGGCACCGTGGCCGCCCATTGAGTGGCCGGAAATTGCTACCTTGCTGCCATCAACGGGGAATTCAGCATTAATCAATGCGGGTAGTTCTTCCACCACATAATCATACATCTGATAATGGGTGGCCCACGGTTGCTCAGTAGCATTTATATAAAACCCTGCCCCAAGACCAAAATCGTATGCGCTCTCCTCATCATCAGGCACCCCCTCTCCTCGAGGACTAGTGTCGGGGCACACAATAGCTATACCATACTCCGCTGCATGCTGTTGAGCACCCGCTTTAGTAACAAAATTCTCATCACTGCAAGTCAGCCCAGAAAGCCAATAAAGAACAGGCACTGGCGCCTGTTTTGCTTGAGGTGGTAAATAAATAGAGAAGGTCATATCACAATTGAGAATATTAGAGTGGTGACGATAGCGTAATTGCTGCCCACCGAAACTAAGATTCGAGCCAATTTCTTCTAACAAACTCTCAGACATTCTTAAAACTCCACCACTGAACGAATACTTTTGCCCGCATGCATCAAATCAAAAGCTTTGTTGATGTCCTCTAAAGGCATCTTGTGAGTAATCAGGTCATCAATATTGATTTTTCCATCCATATACCAGTCAACGATTTTAGGCACATCGGTACGACCGCGGGCGCCACCAAAAGCAGTGCCGCGCCATGATCGACCCGTTACCAGCTGAAACGGTCGCGTAGCAATCTCTTTACCCGCTCCGGCGACACCGACAATACAGCTCTCTCCCCACCCTTTATGACAGCATTCTAAGGCCTGACGCATCACATCAACATTACCGATACATTCGAAACTATAATCAACACCACCTCCGGTCATGTCGATAATATGGTCAACCACATTCTCCACTTCATTTGGATTAATAAAGTCGGTCATACCAAATTGGGTTGCTAAGGGAATACGCGAGGGATTTAAGTCAATGCCAATAATACGGGTAGCTCCTACCATTTGAGCGCCCTGAATGACATTTAAACCAATACCTCCCAAACCAAATACCGCTACAGTGGAACCTGCTTCAACTTTCATAGTAAAAGCTACAGCACCAATACCTGTGGTAACGCCACACCCGATGTAGCAGATTTTGTCGAATGGCGCATCCTCTCGAACCTTGGCCAGGGAAATCTCTGGCAGCACGCTGTAATTAGAGAAGGTGGAACAACCCATGTAGTGCAAAATCGGCTTTCCTTCATAGGAAAATCGACTCGTGCCATCAGGCATAACGCCCTGCCCCTGGGTGGCTCGAACTGCCTGACATAAATTTGTTTTAGGGTTCAGACAGAAATCGCACTCTCGACACTCTGCTGTGTATAAAGGAATCACGTGATCTCCAGGCTTCAATGTCTTTACTCCTGGCCCAACTTCTACAACCACACCGGCCCCTTCATGGCCTAAAATTGCGGGGAATGCACCCTCTGGATCGTCTCCGGACAGGGTGAATGCATCTGTGTGACACACACCTGTCGCTTTCATTTCAACCAAGACTTCGCCTGCTCTAGGCCCCTCAAGATCTACCTCAACAATTTCCAATGGTTTTCCCGCGGCAAAAGCAACGGCTGCGCGTGTTTTCATGTCTAGACTCCTAAATATTTAACCAACAGCGCTAACGATAACTCAACACCTAACTGATCATCAATCTATCTTTTTCACCGGTGTATGGCTTACACCCGTTTGCCTGAAGAAAAACCCTAAAAACCACTAACAAAATGATTCAAATATCTCTACCACTTGCTATATGCCAGCTTAATTTTATAGACTGATTTGGAAAACCATAATCAAAAAACTATATAACCAATAAAAAAGGATCTAAATCATGTCCGCTATTATTATTTGCTCTCTTGCTCTCGCTCTTGTTCACTTTTGGATCTTACCTGCGTCTCTAAACCTGAAAAATTTCGGTTACCTGGTGTCAAATCGAGATGGGTCAGTAGAGACATCTGCTATATATGACAGAGTAACCAGAGCAGCAGCCAACTACCAAGAAAGCTTTGCAGCGTTTCTCGCGCTTTGCTTGCTTTCAATGCATATGGGGATTGACCTATCGGCGACTGCAACCTACTGGCTAGGCTTTAGAATTGCGTTCTTGGCAAGCTATACGATTGGCATTACTTATCTTAGAACAGCATTGTGGCTAGGCTCGCTTGGGTGCCTCATTTCTATGGCAGTGCAGCTGAGCTAGCAGAGTCCATTCATTCAGGTGCAAGGTTATGTAACAGTAGCCTTGCATTATTAACAAAGAGTTAACTAGCTTTTTATTATGGGCTTCCAGTAAAGAATACCAAATGCGAGTACCGCTACAATATCCTTCAAAGATGCATGGCCTGCCGCCTTCAGTTTAGAGTACACCAGTACCAGTTCAACCACGTGAACCACAAGCATAACGACTCCAAGCCAGTAGATTCCAACACCCCAATTACCATCAAAAGGCTGTAGTAGGTTAAATGCGAAGGCGATCCAAAAGGCGATCAAAGCGTAAGAAATAATTTTATTGAGTTTAAGCACAACCAGGTAACCTGAGTTATTGTTTCAGTGAGTATCGCAGGCAATAGCACCCCATGCAACTCTGAAACCGGCTCTTGAAATAGTTGCTCATGCAGACTAAATTATTCCCTATCACCCCTAATTGACAGGCGCCTCACTCTTGCTTTAGTCTTGCTCTCCAAAGAAAATTCAAACATCTTACATCAACAAAATACGGAGTTTTTATGAGCAATATCGTGACTTACAGCTGTAAAGAAGGGGTCGCAACAATCACTATGGATGATGGAAAAGTAAATGCTCTGTCACACACGGTATGGGATGAACTAGGCGCTGCTTTTGATAAAGCCGAAGCTGCCAATGCAATAGTTATACTCAAAGGGCGTCCAGGACTCTTCTCTGGTGGTTTCGATCTCAAAGAAATGGGCAAGGGGCCTGAAGCCGCAATTGCTCTAACGACAAGAGGCTCCGAGATGGCCCGCAGAATTTTGGCCTTCCCTACTCCAGTTATCGGAGTATCAACCGGACACTGTATCGCCATGGGTGCTTTTCTGATGCTGGCCTGTGACTTCAGGATAGGTGCTGACGGCGAATTCAAAACTGGGCTCAATGAGACCATGATTGGCATGACCATGCATAACTTTGGCATTGAGCTAGCCCGCTATCGGATTCCGCTGAATTACTTTCATCGCGCTGTTATTAACGCAGAAATATGGTCGCCTGATGATGCTATTAGTGCAGGCTTTTACGATAAAACCGCCCCTGTAGAGCACCTAGATGAAGCGGCTTTGGCTGTGGCTAAAGGGTTTAGTCAGCTCAATATGACAGCATTTAATGGCTCAAAAAATAAGTCTCGCGCTGCCTTTTTGAAACTTCTTGATGAATGTATAGAGTCTGATAAGGCAATATCCGTTACAGCTTAGGGGATCCTCGTAGTCAAGTAGCCTTCTCTGGGAGGCTACGACTTGCGATGCATCTACAGCCCATGCGGGCTCGATGATTTAAGAGTTCTTATTAATTCTAAATACACTAAAGGCGTCATAATCAGCCACGGAAGCTGACTCTGGAACATGATTGATCTCCCATCGTATTCCCATAAAAGAGGGTTAAACCAAGGGCCCGTCGGCGCTAAAGGTGCCCAGGAGAGAGGCTTATCCACGGATAGCTGGTCATGATATAGATACATTTCTACTAAAATATTCTGCCCTATAAACCCTACCAAAAGCAGCCCAAACACACTCCATCGCCAAGTTTTAAATCCTTCGCTCTTGCGACCCAAAATAAGCCACGCTAAAAAAAGGCCACCGCAACAAATTGCACCTGCATCAGCCAAAGAATTAAGTACCCAGTTTAAATGCACAGGAATTAGCTGATTTAATATATCTGCTCGTCTAACACCAACGCTATCTCCTGCCACGAAACCATAGTTAAACCAAATTTCCCATCCAATTGCACAGATAAAAAATAGCCGGACATAAAACGGTAGAACCCATTTTGGTATAAGGTTTCTAACGTGAAGAATTGGGATGAGAACAAGCGGTATTATCGAGGACGAGTACACGACAATAACAAGACGAAGTTGTTCGAATGTCAGAGCGTCCAAAATTTTAACCTCTATTTTGTGCAGTCAATCTATTAGTAATCAAAGATATTAGCTCAGAATAGACATCTATACATCAAACAAATTTCTTATTTTTGCACTAACACCGTAACTACTATTTTACGCGCAGCACCCAAAGCTCATGAACTATCATCATTTTTTGGTCGATCCATGATTAGCCTACAAGACAAGTGTAATTTTTGTAAATTTCAGATAATTTACTTGCAATGACTTTTGGTCAGTTATTTAATAAGAGAAATCAAGTTTATGGAGAATGCAATGGTCACCTCGTTTTCGGTTAATGGCAAAGAGAAAACTGTCCAGGTGGACCCACAAAAGCCTCTGCTTTGGGTACTTCGCGAGCAGCTCGATCTCACTGGCACCAAATTTGGCTGCGGCATCGCGCAATGCGGTGCATGTACAGTCCATATCGACGGCCAAGCAATTCGTTCTTGTGTGACGCCAATTTCTAGTGTTGCTGGTAAGGCGGTGACAACCATTGAAGGACTGAAACCTAAATCCGACGAACAACATCCACTGCAACAGGCATGGATTGAACATCAGGTTCCACAATGCGGTTATTGTCAGTCTGGGCAATTGATGTCAGCCGCAGCGCTCCTCTCTGAAAATCCTAATCCTAACGATGCAGATATTGATCAAGCAATGAGAGGTAATATCTGTCGCTGCGGCATGTATGGCCGTATCCGTGAAGCTATCAAATCCGTTGCAGGTTCTTCAGTTGCAGAACAATTCTACGACGCGATGGAGACTAATCATGGGTAAGTGGACAAGAAGAGCATTTTTAACAACAGGCGTTATCGCTGGTGGCGGTCTTATTGTGGGTGTTGCTATGCGCCCAGGAAATCAAGCTGGTGAAATGTCTGACCTACTTGGAGACGATGGAGGGCAATTTGTACACTCCTATGTGCGCATTGATAGGGACAATACGATTACTGCAATGGTCCCCCACTCAGAGATGGGGCAAGGCGCTCAAACTGCTCTCGCTCAAATGCTCGCAGAAGAACTGGATGCAGACTGGAATGACATGCGGATTGAAGAAGCACCTGCTATTGGCGCCTATTCTCACTATAGTCTTGGTAGAAAATATTTACTTAAAGGTATTAATTTTCCCGACTTTATTGTGCCCTCAGTCGATGGCGCCATGATGAAACTGATGGATAACCTTGGTCTTCAGGTAACGGGTGGCAGCATGAGTATTCGTATGACGGGCTCGCTTGGGATGCGAGTTGCTGGGGCATCAACTCGGCAGATGCTGCGCAAAGCTGCAGCGAGCGCTTGGCAAGTTCCACTGAAAGATATTACAACAGATAATAGCCACCTTGTTCATACAGCTAGTTCTCGACGAGAGCCCTATGCTAGTTTTGTCAACGAAGTTGCTAAAATGACTCCATCGCAAACACCCGAGTTCAAAAAAGCTGAAGACTATAAGATCGTCGGTAAATTTGTCCCTCGATTAGATATACCTTCCAAAGTCGATGGATCAGCTCAGTTTGCGTTGGATGTTAGACGACCTGGGATGCTCTATGCGACGGTAATTCGTGCTCCGGTTTTTGGCGCAACTATCGTCAGCATCGATGACCAAGCTGCGCGTAAAATTGAGGGAGTTGTAGATGTTATTGAACTTCCCCAGGCCCAATCAAATATGATGATTGGAGGCTTTCAATCAAGCCCTGCGGTTGCCGTAATAGCTGACAGTTATTGGACCGCCAAGAAAGGTCGAGAAACACTAAACATAACATGGAGTGATGTAGACTTAGCCGCAAGATCCAGTACCGACATTTTTGCGCAATTTGCTAGAGATATTACTGCGTCTGAAGAACGTCAATCTGATCGATTACAAGGCGACACTCCTACCCAGTTTTTAAATGCTTCAAAAGTAATTGAAGCTGATTACACAGTTCCCTTTCTCGCCCATACCTGTATGGAACCACTCAATGCCACAGCAGAAATCAGCAATGGTCAATGCGAAATATGGGTAGGTTGCCAGAACCCTCTTGGATTTCGAAAAGCCGTCGCAGAAGCGTTGAGTGTAGATGAAGAGAAGGTAACCTTGCACAACCAATTAATGGGCGGTGGCTTTGGTCGTAAATCTCGCCCAGATTATGCGATTCAGGCAGCCCAAATTGCGAAAGCTGTAGGACGTCCTATTCAACTGATTTGGTCTCGGGAAGAAGATATCCGTCAAGATTTTTATCGCCCAGCCATACAAAGTCGATTCAAAGGTGGCATCGATGAGAGTGGTAAACTACTCGCATGGGAAAATACCTACGTTAATAAAGCCGAACCTACCGAAGCACCTCTTATTCCCTATGCTGTAGGAGCTCAAGATATTGGCCATGTTAGTAGCCCGACTCATGTCCCTTTTGGAGCCTGGAGGAGCGTAGACCATTCTCAACATGGTTTTTTCACCGAATCATTTATTGATGAAGTTGCGAATGCTACTGGTAAGGATGCTTTTAAATTTAGACTGGATCTTTTAAAGGACAAACCGCGGCATCTAGCGGTATTAAAGAGAGCCGCTGAGGAAGCCAACTGGGAAACTCCATTAGCAAAGGGTCGAGGAAAAGGTATCTCGCTTCAAGAATCATTTGGCTCTATCGTCGCTCAAGTCGTAGAGGTATCTATTGTTGATAAATCTGTATCGGTTGATCGAGTTGTTGCGGCAATTGATCCAGGTCTTGCTATTGCGCCAGATGGAATGAAGGCACAGATTGAATCTGGGATTATCTATGGCCTCAGCGCTGCTATGTATGGAGAAATTACCATTCAAGATGGTGCCGTAGTTGAAAGTAACTTCCACGACTATCGATCCCTAAGAATGTCTGATGCTCCTAGTATTGAAACCCATATCATAAACAGTGGCCATGAACTTGGTGGCGGCGGAGAACCTGGAACACCGGGTATAGCCCCTGCTCTGGCCAACGCCGTGTACGCTGCAAGTGGTATTCGAGTGCGAAGCCTGCCTTTGATGAAGGCTTTTTCGTCATAACAGTAGACTAGGATATCTCAGATAATAGAGCCATCTTTTGGGTTGTATTACTCCTGTTTAATCGCCAAAACCGAGCTGAGATGACATGCAGTCCCTGTTCAATAGGAATGGCTTGCACTTAGCTCTTCAGACAACGAATATTTAATCATCTAAATCTCAAACACATAGGTAAAATTCACGATTTAATAGAACGTTGTTTTAATTGAAACGACGTGATCATCTTTTTGTATACTGGTACACGAATTTCATCAATTAAGAGAGGAATGACATTGAAACGTTTAACAGATGTTCGATTAGCTATCTTTCTGCCGCTATTGTTGCTCGCCGGTTGCAATAAGGCGCCGCAAGCCGATATAGCCTTCTACGGAGACAATATCATTACCCTTAGCGAACAATCTGAATCGGCTAACTTTGTGGCCGTTAAAGACGACACTATTGTTTTCGTTGGCCAAAGAGACGATTGGGATGGACAAACTACTGAGGTAGTCAATCTAGAGGACTCCGCACTACTACCTGGCTTTATTGACGCTCATGGTCACGTTGCTTGGCATGGAAGACTCTCCGCGATGGCGAATGTTGCTTCACCTCCCGTCGGGCCAGCCGAGGACATGGACGGATTGGTCATGGCATTGAAAAGCCATATAGCCTCAAAAGAGCTAGCTGAAGGCGAGTGGGTTGTGGGAATGGGTTATGACGATTCTTTGCTGGCTGAAGCGCGACATCCGACCACCGTCGATCTAGACAAGGTATCTACATCTCATCCTATTTTGTTAATCCATGTTTCAGGACATCTATCCGCGGTTAATTCCAAGGCTCTGGAAATTGCAGGAATTAATGAGGATACACCTAATCCGCCAGGCGGTGTGATTCGTAGGTTGGAAGATAGCCTCAAACCCAATGGAGTACTAGAGGAGACAGCTGGTTTTGCCATTCAATCCTTACTTCCACCGGCAGAAAATGTAAATGAGCTAGTACATGCCGGCCTACTTGATTATGCTCGATATGGTATTACTACGGCACAGGATGGGGCGTCGTCTCTGGGTGTGATAAACGAACTGAGATCTGCGGCTAATGAGAAACCTTTCCCTATTGACGTCGTGTCTTTCCAGATGGTTGATGAGACATATCTTGGAGAGAATAGTCTTCCACTACCGATCTTGAGCGATTACAAAAATGGTTTTAAGATTGGAGGCGTTAAACTGATTTTAGATGGCTCGCCACAAGGTAAAACGGCCTATTTAACCCAGCCGTATAAGATACCACCAAAGGGCGGCGCTCACGATTATCGTGGTTATCCGATCATGCCAGCAGAATCGGTAGATAGTCTTTTTGCCAAATTTATAGACGCAGGCACGCCAATCTTGGCCCATGCCAACGGTGATGCAGCTGCAGATCTGTTTGTTAACGCGTTAAACCGCAGCATCGATACGAGCAATATCCCTGATCATCGTACTGTGATGATTCACGCCCAAACAGTGCGAGAAGACCAGCTTAACATCATGGCAGAAATGAAAGCCATTCCCTCTTTTTTCTCGGCTCACACATTTTACTGGGGCGATTGGCATCGAGACTCAGTTTTTGGTGAAGAACGCGCTAGTCGTATTAGCCCAACCCAAAGCAGTCTAGATAAAGGCATTGTCTTTACAGTCCATAATGATTCCCCCGTAGTGCCGCCGGATATGATCCGCTTACTTTGGGCAACCACTAATCGGCTCACACGAAGCGGTCAGGTGTTAGGACAAGAGCAACGAATTTCAATCCTTGAAGCTATCAGGGCTGTTACGATCAATGCTGCTTATCAATATTTTGAAGAAGATAAAAAAGGAACGATTGATGTCGGCAAGCAAGCCGACTTCGTTATCTTAAGTGAAAATCCGCTAAACATACCGACTACCCAGTTGTTAGATCTCAAAGTGGAGCGGACAATAGCAAGAGGAAAAACAATCTTCGAATTAGACAGTTAACTCCTTCTAAAGTGCTAAAAAAAGCCTCTGAAGTATCAGCAGTGCAAAGAATAAAGCCGAAACCGATAGCTAAAAAAGGAATCTGATAGTTAAAGGAAGTGTTAAGGCGACCATTTTTGATATATAGCTAGCAACATCCTTATCAATAGTTTTATTGATGGCGGGAGAGACTATTTGTCGCTAAGATACCGCCGAATTCCATGATTATTTTCTGCCAAGGACCCCACATGAAACGTCTACTCCATTCTGCCCTTTTTCCTTTAATTTCAGTTTCACTGCTTGTATCTTGCAGCGGCCATCAGCCCGAGATTCTGGTCGACGGCATCCGAGCAACTGCGACTGCGGAACAGATAGTGTCAGATTGTGATATGGCTCTCAATAACGCCTCAGCTGAGTTGAAGGCTTTAGAGAAACAGAAGGGACAAGCCACTCTGACTAGCGTTTACGGTCAGTATGAAAAAATTGTTGATGCGCTAGTGCCAATTGGTGACGTTTGGCACATCAGATCAGTACATCCTGACTCAGATGTTCGTTCAGCGGCAAATGAGTGTAGTGAAAAACAGTCCGATTTTTACTCCCAGATTAGCCTGTCTCGTCCTGTCTATGATCGGATCTCAGCTATTAGTCAGGGTGACCTTTCTGCCAGCGAGTTATTTATGGTTCAAAATGCCATTGATGATTTTAAACGGTCTGGAGTAGATCGTGGCGATGCCACCAGAAAAAGGATTCGAGAATTACAAAAAGAAATCACCGCTATCGGAAATGAATTCGATAAAAACATTCGAAATGATGTTCGTTCTGTAAAAGTTGTTGCAACAGAACTAGATGGACTACCAGCAGATTATATTGATGCGCATCCTGCAGATGAGGATGGCCTCATAACAATCACCACTGATTATCCTGACATATACCCCGTCATGACTTACGCGCATAGTGATGATCTGCGAAAACGGCTGCGTGTTGCCTCGAGATCACGAGGGTATCCAGTAAACAAACTTATACTAGAAAACCTCATTGCGAAGCGACATGAATTAGCGTCACTACTCGGATTTGACTCTTTCGCGAGCCTTTCCATGTCAAGCCAAATGATTGAATCTCCGGAGAAGGCTCAGAGCTTTCTTGATAGTGTAGGAGGAGCTTTAGATAAACCTGTGCAAGATGAATTAGACGTTCTTCTCTCAAGACTTCAAAAAGATGACCCCTCCGCTACAGCCGTACAGGTCTGGCAAGCTGGCTACATACAAAATCTTTTAAGAAAAGAACAGTATGCACTTGATGCTCAAGAGGTAAGAGAATATTTTCGGTATGACAATGTACGAGATGGAATTTTCTCCCTCACTGAAGATCTATTCGGTGTAGAGATAAATGCTTGGAATACTGAAACATGGCATAAAGATGTTGAGACATTTGAAATTATCGACAACGGCAAACTTTTAGGCCGATTCTACATGGACAACCATCCTAGAGCTGATAAATACCAGCACGCCGCACACTGGACCCTGAGGTCAGGCATCAAAGATAAACGAATACCAATGTCTGGTTTAGCTCAAAACTTCCCCAAGGGGCTCATGGAGCACAGCCAGGTTGAAACTTTTTTACATGAATTCGGCCATCTGCTTCACAATATGTTTTCCGGGACGCAGTCTTGGTCCTCTATCGGAGGCATGTCGATGGAGCGCGATTTTGTTGAAGCTCCATCACAAATGCTCGAGGAGTGGATATGGGATTACGAGACTTTGAAAAAATTTGCTAGGAATGCGACTGGAGAAACTATCCCTAGAGAGCTTGTGGAAAAAATGAGTCAAGCACGTCATTTTGGGCGTGCCACAGGAACCGCTACGCAAATTTATTATGCAAACTTATCCCTCAATTTCTACAGCCAAGAGCCTGGCTCATTTGAGCTTGATGACACCATGCAATCACTTGCAAGAAAATATGCGGCGTATCCTCATGTTCAGGATACGCATTTCTACGCCAACTTTGGGCATTTAAATGGCTACAGTTCTAATTACTATACCTATCAATGGTCTCTCTCGATAGCCACTGATCTTTTTTCACGATTCGAGAAAGAAGGTCTAAGAAATAAGGATATTGCAAATGAATATAGGCGTAAGGTATTAGAGGTAGGCGGAAGCAAACCAGCTGCAGAATTTGTCTCTGATTTTCTTGGCCGCGACTTCACAACTGAGTCATACATTCAGTCGTTACAAAATTAATTGAATGAAGGCTAAATTAAATATCTACTTATTTGGTTAATCTCATCATAAGCCACGTAGGAAGCGAGAGTTAACAAGGTCTGTGGAGACGTCAAAATAGCTTTATGGCGGAGAAGGAGTACCTCATCGCCTACTTTCGGCTCCATTAGCCTTGTCAGCTAACGCTTTTGCTAGTCTCCCAAGAAGCCAGTTCACTGTCAACGGCTTAAAAATGTCTACTATCCTGACACCTTGCTTCAAAGGCTTGGAAGTCTTCAGAGACTGTATAGCCCCCACCCCTGCAGGTGACCATAAGGGGTACCCGTACTATATAGGGGTGTTCGGAGGTTTTGAGGCTGTTTAGATTTGGAAACTAGATGGATTAATTTATAAAATAAACACTAATAAAGTGATCCAAAAGACTGAGTTTCTTCGTATCTACTGTGTAGCATGTAGAGTTTTGAAATATCTAATTGTTTAACTTCATCCCTTACTGCTACTCTTCATTTAAATATCTTTTATCTTTTATCTTTTATCTTTTACTTATAAACCTCATATAAACACTCTCTTTTAAGTTGTTTTTTAAAAAAGAACAAGGGTTGTTATTGGAGGTTGCTTAAAAGACTCTCACTAAATCTAAATGGTTGATTTTTAAACCCTTACTTAATGTATATAGCATTAACTTAAAAGGGCTTTAAAGTGACAAAAGAATTTGTTTTGTTGCTACATTATACGTAAAACCAAACTAGTCCCTCCTACATTACCTGTACCTAATTAGAATACTATGTTGTATGAAACCTAAACACCTTCCAAATCACCATACCTCCAACCACTGAACCCAACACAAAGACCCAGTAACCTATCTCCTCAATAAGCAATCGTTGATCATAGGCAATAGATATATCAAAGAGCCATAAAGCCCCGAAACAAGCGCCGTAATACAGGAAGTATAAGCAGACTCCAGAGGCTATTGAGACTGTGAGGGTTTGGATGAAGGTTTTTATCTTTATCTCAACAACTCCATAGCCTCAGCACCTGTCATTCCAACCTTAATGCCAAGTTTAGTAGCATCCTTAGACACAGCCTTAATAGTTGCTTTAAGCATATCATCATGAGTATTTACACCATTGACTATGGCACAGGCTTCATCAGCACAAGCATCTACATTGATGTAACCGCACCCTAGGAAACCTGAGGAGCCTTTGACTATAAGCAAGGGAGCTTCAAGGCTTATCTTACTTCTCTCAAGACCAGACCAATCAAAGGGAGTGTCATCAGCAAAGGTGGGTATAGGGAGGACTGAGAGGATTAGTACAAGTAAAAGTTTCATGAGTAACTCCCTTTAATGATTACCCAAGCATAACTGAACACCCCATCCAGTCAAATTCAACTACGCCGCTTTAGTTTTAAAATAGAGGTACAACCGATAAGCCAGATAATATTGGCCTACCAAAGTAATGAGAACAATGAGACCCATAAAGCCAGCATTACCAAGAGTTGTAAAAAAGCCCAGTAAGTTAGTCAAGACATCGTTAGGGACAAAGACTGATCCAAGTATTGCTAGAAGAATTAAAAAAAGAACAACGACCATACTATAAAAATACAACCAGCAAACGGCCATTGGGATCAAAAAAAGCTTTTTCATAGGAAACTCCCTTTATCAATTACCTAAGCATAGCTAAATACCCCATCTAGTCAAATCAGGGCTGGATTGAGAAAAAGGGTAGCGGCAAATCAACCAAAAGGTACACAGATAGAGTGAGTAACTTACTGTCCCCCCTTGTCTAATCTTCTTCGTGGTTTGGTTGCATAAAGAACGCAACTCAGTACCGCACCTTTAATCTCCATATTTCTATCGAATCTACACCATCTCCCAGAATGGAACATCATTATTGTCTCTGACGCATTATCCATACCATAGACAACTTGTAAGACATTATTTCTTACACAACCCTGTCCTTCTATGGCGTTTAGGATATCGTTCTTTCCAAATTCCTTAATGTAGACGAAACATAGGTCATCCATATCTGCAGATACATTGGATGAAAATACGATAGTTATAATCAGCAGTAAGAATGATTTCATTTTAGGCTTCCATTTAGATTGTATTTTTGGAGTATAAATCCTATTCAGTCAGGTTGGAAACGACCCTCAATGGATTGGTTATTATTCCTAGTCGCACCCCGAATCATCATTTCATCTTCTATGTGACGATAGTGGTTCTCTAAGTGGGTGGAGGAAGTCCCAGCAATATACGCATCATCCGCAATGGGAACACCCGCATCCATCCTCAAGGTAATCCCAAAGTGCCGCAGTGAGTAATAGGATAACTCCCTTTATTGATTACCTAATCATAGCTGAATACCGTATCCAGTCAAATCAGGGCTAGATCGACGGGCAAAATAGTTTTGACTTTGTTTAGATTTTGAATGGGCCTCTTCAAGCTCACTCTGTTTCATGGAGCGGCGATAGACGATGTATGCCGTGGATGCTACCATCAGTGTTAACTGAAAAATAGCTATCGCCTTGGCGATAGATAGGCCCACATTTGGGCCTGCCAGTGAGGTCCTGCAGGCCTGTTTTAATAATCACACAACGTTGATCCTCTTGAACATACCATTTGCCTGATACTATCCCATCAGACTGGTCGTTACTCCACTCGCTGGTGAATTTTCCATTATCTAGCCAAAGATTTGTCGCACGTGTTTTTGCCTTATCTTGAACTTGAGCGTGATCAATCACGTTACTGAAGGTCTTGCTGATCTCCGCGCCCGTTAATCGGGTTAAACCATAAACTAGGTCATTGGCGAAAATGAGGTTATTGGACCCGGCCAAAAATAGCGCTGCGAAGAGTCCGAGCTTAAGGGTATTCATGCCATTCATAATGCTTTTTCGCCGTTTTGTTTAATCATTCTTTTCGGGCAGAAACACTTCCCTTTATCGATTATCCAAGCATAACTGAATACCCCATCCAGTCAAATCAGGTGAGGAGTGAGAGGATTTACTTAATCATCCTTATCAGATTGTGAGGTGTTTTGATTAATCTGATAAAGCTGATCAATTATTGCTGAGAAGCCTAAGAAGATTGATAACTGAAAAACTCCAGCAATGATTAGAGATGCTCCAAAAATGCCACCTCCATTTTGTGATATAAGGAATACTCCACTCAATCCCGTCATCGCAAACAAGAGCCAACCTAGCGTTGACAAAGTTGCAATGATTGATGGTTTGGTGCTTTCAGTGGAAGATGACGGATGCGCATAACCACCAGAATTATCAAAGCCACACAGAGGGCAGAGACTTTCAATCCAAACGTCAGTCGTTGACGATACAAAACATTTATTACATGTTCTTTCAGACATAAATACATCCTATCTAATGATTACCTAAGCATAGCTGAATACCCCGTGCAGTCAAATCAGGGCTAGATCGAGGTGAGAGATATGTAAATAAAGCTTTTATTTTGTATCTACTCTTGCTAAGTTTTCAATCTATTAATCAGTTTCAGGAATGTAAACGTGGCTTGGGTTCTATTAGGTTTTGTCTTGTTGGTCGCTGTTTCGCTTTTTGCCTCCGTAGCCACTTTAATGGGGGCTTTTTTGGGAGGACTTACCTACCTCCTAATTTCTATTTTAGTAAAAAAAGGCATTAGTAAACTTGATGCAGTTGAAGATGACGATTTTAATAATTTAGTCAAAAATGTAATCGCATTACCTCCAGCATTATTAGTTATAGTTACGTCTCCATTTTGGAATACAAATGCTTATTGTAATTTTACGAAAGGTGGTAGTGGTGAGGTGCTCACTCCTCTTATCGAGATTGATATTAACCGATGCATTCAAGATGTTTCAGGTTTCATTGATAGTGGATTAGGCGTTCATAGCGGATTGATAACCGCAACATATTGGGCTAATGGTCTTTTGATTCTTGGCATTTCAATGCTCGTTTTTTTTATGATAGGTTCAGAACTTCTCAGTGAAATAAAATCAGGTAGAACGCTGGCTGATGTTCTAAAAGAAATAAAGAATGGGGCCTCTAAAGACAACTCAACCAATCAAACTAAGAAAAAGAAAGCCAAAGTTGGAATAGGAGTGGCTGGAAGAGAAATAGTAGGTAGCTGGAATCCAGATGATTCTGATCATTTTAATTTCTATAAAAACAATGTTAAAGATATTATTAAATTAGAACATTTAACCAAAGGCGACTTTAAGGATTGGTTTGGCAGAATGGGCGAAACTTATATTGTAAATTACAGTAAATACTCAAATAAAGTGGATAAAGCAGAAATTATTGGCAATCTTAATTGGGCAATCTCTCATATTGATCAGGTCTACAGTGGAAAAGCTTCAACTACAGGGCAAAAGAGAAGGGAATATCTAGAGGGCATTATCAGCGAGTTAGAATCTCTATGAGCTGAATACCCCATCCAGTCAAATCAGGGCTAGATCGAGGTGATAAGTTCTTTCCGCTTATAAAAAGAGTTTTTACACACATTAACGCGCGCGATTAACACCTACCAAAACCTAAGGCCTTACAACACTCAACTTGGTTGCAGAGTGACTAACCGCTCACAACACAACTTGTCCTTTTTACGGAGATGATTTCGTCAGCGCCAAGCTCATTAAGTGCATCAACATAACCAGGATGGCTTATAAAGGACATGGCTTTTTCAAATGTCTCAAACTCGGCTACCGCCGCGAATTGCATATCTTTTGCGCCTATTTGAGTTTTTGCGACAGGACCTATAGCAATCATTTTAAATTCGCCACGCTCAATAAGAGCATTCACCTTCGTAACGTATCTATCAAATGCTTCTTGGTCGATAATTTCTTCAACATGATTAATCCAGTATCCTTTTGCCACCGTCTTCATCTCCTATAGATTCTTTATTGATTACCTAAGCATAGCTGAATAGCCCATCCAGTCAAATCAGGGCTAGATCGAGTACCTAGAAAATGATGACAAATGGTAGTTTTTGTTAGCTGGGCTTTATCTAGGCTAACGGCGTGCTCTCATGTAATACCCTATACTCTAATCCAGCCTTACGATGTTTTATCGCCTCTTGGTATTCTGTTGAATTGAACATCTCAAGGTAAGCTCTCCGAGACGGGTATCGAACTATGATCAGGTCATCGTAGTTCTGCGACTCATCGCCAACAAATTGATGGTCACATGTTCCTTTGTAGACCAAGCTACCGCCCATCCCAATAATCTTAGGAAAGGCCACCAAACCATATTCTTGGTAAGCTTCGCGCCCACTCCTCCCGATAGCATTATCTGCCGCTGATTCATAAATTGCGGTGGGACGATATTTAATAAGATTAATCATATCAAAAGACGATTCTTGGTCGGTTTCTGTGATTTCTCTTAGTTGTGTTTCGGTCGGCTCTGTGGTTGCCATAATATTTCTATCTCCTTGTCAAACAGACCGTCCCTCAAGTCAAAACCTAAGATAACGCTAGTTAGTTAATGTCTCCGCGATCCAGCTCTAAGGATGGATATTTATTTGTACTACACATTACACAGTTGATTGGCATTTCACTCTTAGGATTAACCCTTTATTGATTACCTAAGCATAGCTAAATAACCCATCCAGTCAAATCAGGGCTAGATCGCATCACCTATGCAGCTTGTTGTCAGAATCTATCTGACCATGTATTCTCTGAACTCTTAATAATTTTTTAGGGGAATTAATATGACCGAATATCAAATACTTAACTTAATGCATGTTGGCTTTATACAAAATGCAATGTACTTCGTTGGAATGGTTTTAATGACATGGTTAGCTTTTAGAATGTGTAATAACGTGAGAAGTAATCCAAAAACAAATATGGCTGGTAAGGTTTTTACATCTGTATTTTGCTTGTTTGTTGCTCTGTTTATGACTCAAACAAATGCAATTGGCGGATCTATATTAGCCTCTAGTGTTGCATCATTAGTTGATGTAGGAGCCGCTTCTGCTGATAGAATGTCTGCACATCTTTCTTCCCCTATGATAATAGGCGGGCCAGTTCAATCAGTATTTGTATTATTTATATTGGTATTTCAATTAGCTTTAGTTTGGATAAAAGAATAAGAATTTATCGTTTTTATATTTAGGGGGGTTTCGGCCCCCTTTTTTATTGCGTATGGGCCCCATCCAGTCAAATCAGGGCTAGCGTGAGGTGATGCCACATGATTGAAATGGTCGTCTGCGTGGGGGCTATTGAGAGTTGTGGAGACTTCCAAGCCTTTGGAGCTTAGTAGACAAAATAGTAGACATCTTGAAGCCCTTGACTGTGAACTGGCTTCTTGGGAGACTAGTAAACACGTTAGCTGACAAGGTTAATGGGGCCGAAAGTAGGCGATGAGGTACTCCTTCTCCGCCATATCTAGTCTTCAAAGTCTCTACAGCCCTTGTTAGCTCTCGTTTCTTACGAGACTGATGAGGAGCCGTAAAAAATCAAATCATCTAGTTAGCCCGTAGTAGCGCACAACGCTAACTACGGGTTCATGGTAAGCATTTGATAAATGTAGCTACTCGTCAGACATACATTTTTCATTGTAAAGAATACTTAGATGAGAGATTCTATTGTCCAGAGAACTTTGATTTTTTCCCGATCGTGATTCATTAACAAAAATTCCCGGCCAAAAAAGTAAAGCCATACCTACGTTCTTACCAGTAAATCCAGAGTCATCTTTTGCTTCTTCAAATTTAACTCCAAGATCAGCTAATTCATATTTTAATGAAGCGCAACTCATATCATAGTCAGAGGGCTGTATCGCTCTAACAGCTGAGTTTGATACGCATGCACTTAAAAAGACAGAAATGAAGGCAACAATTATTAAATTTTTCATCTAACATACTCCTTGCGTGTTGTTATCGAGAACCTAATGTAAACTATTTCGTTCCTATTTTGAATAGATATTTAGCTAACAACTCCAGATCATACCCATCACCATAGCCTTGCCCAACAGACTTCAAAGCCCAACCACCTGCCTGATCAATCATATCTGTTGGTGCTTCAACGGCTCTTAGCCTGTCTCTAAAGCTATGCCGCAAGCCATGAACAACATCGTTTGAACCACCAACAGTCTTAATCCATTTATTGATTGCGGCTGATGCAGAGTTTGAATTACAACGCTCAGGGTTTGTGTATCTAGGAAAGCAATATAAGCCCGTAGAGTGCTGTTTAAGGCGCTTTGCGGCCCATAACGACATACCAACTAGCGGTATTTTACGTTCGCTAGAAGCTGTTTTAAGGCGTCTATGAGGGTGTGGTTTTAAATCAATGTAAGGTATATCTTCTTCAAGCTTTAAGTCATCAATCATAAGCCCTGCGGCTTCAGATAAACGCATACCTGAATCAAAGATAATCGCTACTAACCATCTAATATCATCATCCAAAGACAGGCATTCCGCTTTTATCTTAGCCATGTTGGATGGATTTATTGCATGACGTTTCTTGGCATCAGTATTGGATGGAAGATAAACCTTAGCAAAAGCATTCTGACACTCTAACCCTTGTTCCAAGGTGACAAAGTTAATGACAGCTTTGATACCTGAGAAGACTCTTTGCAATGAGCTATTGCTTAGACCCTTATTGATCAACCACTCTCTCAATACTGTTGCATCTTTAGAGGTGTATTGGTCTATTGATCTGTTACCAAGGCACTCAATGAGATAACCGATATATCGCTGTGCGGTTGTGAAGAATAACTTGGGTCGTCCAACACCTTTAACCGCAAAGTAAACCTCTAAGGATTCTTCAGTTGTAGGAAGAGAAGAAGCGTTGCCATCTGCAACTAAGAGATGTGCGGCAGGAACTTCTATGCTCTTTAGTCTTAGTCCCAACCAATAATCATCAAGCTTGGATGCAAAGACTTTGGATGCAGTCTTAGCTCTTAGTAGCGAGTTGGTCTTGAGTGATTGAACAATGCGTGGTTTTGTATAAAAACATCTAAGATCAACTGGAACTGATCTAGAAAAATAAAAGTTGTTGTCTTTAAGGTAGGTGTATTTAGGGTATCTAAAATGTCTACTCATTTGTCTACGGCTCCTCATCAGTCTCGTAAGAAACGAGAGCTAACAAGGGCTGTAGAGACTTTGAAGACTAGATATGGCGGAGAAGGAGGGATTCGAACCCTCGATACGCTATTAACGTATACACCCTTAGCAGGGGCGCGCCTTCAGCCACTCGGCCACTTCTCCGTGATACTCTTGATAGGATCAAAATAGAATGTTTTAGAAACAACTATGCCGCCCTAGTCTAGCGGCGGCATAATATCACATTGGTAGGAAAATCAAACGTCGCTATCGTTATTTTCATCACTTTCAGATGAAATTTCTCCGGATTTCTCATTTTGAATACGTTGATAGATTTCTTCTCGGTGAACTGCGATATCTTTCGGAGCATTTACACCTAATCGAACTTGATTTCCACGCACACCTAGCACAGTGACAGTAACATCATCACCAATCACTAGGGTTTCGCCTACTCTTCTGGTTAAAATTAACATTTTCCTCTCCGCTGGACTCGTTAAGCGTCAGTGCATACTTTCACTACAGTCCAATCTTGCCCTTAATTCTGTTAGATCAAAGTGCCTTCGGACCATAAAAAAACCGACCACTCTTCCAACTTAACATTTTATACTATTTATGTTCGTATATTAAGTCATTTCAGTGCCTGGTTCAGACAGCTCGAATACAGAATGCAAAGCTCTCACTGCCAGTTCTAAATATCGTTCTTCAATCACAACTGTGATTTTTATCTCGGATGTGGTGATCAGCTGGATATTAATTCCTTCATTTGACAGTGCCTCAAACATTTTTGCGGCCACACCAGCATGAGAGCGCATTCCGACACCGACAATAGACACCTTAGCAATGCGCTTATCAGAATCGACCTCTAAGGCCCCAAGATCATTAGCTATTTCACCAAGCAACTCTTCTGCTTGGCTTAAATCAGTTTTATTAACCGTAAAAGTTATTGAAGCAGAGTTGTCCTTAGCGACATTCTGCACAATGACATCGATTTCAATATTGGCCTCACTGATGGCTCCAAGAACTTTATATGCCACGCCAGGCTGATCAGGAATCCCTCTAATCGTTAATTTTGCCTCATCTCTATTAAACGCGATTCCAGAAACTAGTGGTTTTTCCATTTGATCATCTTCCTCAAGAGAAATTAAAGTACCAGGGCCTTCTTCAAAGCTAGACAGGACGCGGAGGGGAACGCTGTACTTTCCCGCAAACTCAACTGACCGAATCTGTAATATTTTAGAACCCTGACTCGCCATCTCCAGCATTTCTTCGAAAGTTATTTTGTCTAACCTTCGAGCATCGCTTACCAAACGAGGATCAGTGGTATATACGCCATCGACATCAGTGTAGATCTGGCATTCATCAGCTTGTAATGCCGCAGCTACTGCTACTGCCGTAGTATCTGATCCGCCGCGCCCTAAGGTAGTAATATTTCCTTCTTCATCAACACCCTGAAAGCCCGCAACAACAACAACTTTTCCTGCCTGCAAAGCCCCTTGCAGGCGATGACTGTCTATTTCTTTAATCCTAGCTTTGCCATGAGCATTGTCTGTAAGGATTCTTACCTGACTGCCGGTGAACGATAGCGCATCAATACCGAGTTTTTGCAAAGCCATACACAAAAGAGCAATTGTGACCTGCTCACCAGTGCTAACCAACACATCCATTTCTCGCAAATTAGTATCTGAGCTTATTTCATTCGCTAAACCGATAAGGCGATTAGTCTCTCCACTCATAGCCGATACGGCCACAACCAACTGGTTGCCTTCTCGATGACTAGCGGCTACCTTTTTGGCCACAGCTTCAATTCTTTCAACCGTACCGACCGAGGTACCACCATATTTTTGAACTATTAAGCTCATTACATAAATCCGAAAAATAGAACGCGCAGATTAAACAGCAATATTACTAAAAAGTTAAGTCTTTTGAGTTACTTAGACAGGTTTTCTTCTACCCACTCATACACTGACTCTAAGGCGGCAGGGAGATTTTCGATGCTATTTGCCGCTCCCTGAGCCATATCGGGTCGGCCTCCGCCCTTACCACCTACCTGTGATGTGACGAATTTAAGTAGGTCTCCTGCTTTTATATGGCCTGTAAGATTACTGGTAACACCCGCTACTAAGGCAGCTTTTTCGCCCTCTATAGCTGCGAGAAAAAACACTCCAGATTGTATTTTTGATCTCACTTGGTCGCCTACACCTCTCAAACTTTTGGCATCTGCTCCATCAACTACTGTGGCAAGTACTCCAACCCCATTTATCTGGCGAAGGTCAGCCATAAGGTCACTTCCAGCTGCATTGGCAAGCTTGTTTTTCAGTTTCTCAATATCTTTTTGTAATCGACGATTTTCATCGACAATTCCTTGTACTTTATCACCTACGGTCGTCCGACTACCGCGAACAATCGATGCAATATCGGTGATTGAGTCCTGTTGATTATCGCAAAACTCTAGTGCTTTCATGCCTGTCACACTTTCAATGCGCCTTACACCTGCGGCGACACTAGTTTCACTTGATACCTTCAATAAACCAATATCGCCCGTACGAGAAACATGAGTTCCTCCACAAAGTTCGACTGAGAATTCAGCTCCAATACTCACAACGCGCACTGAATCACCATATTTTTCACCAAATAAGGCCATTGCGCCTTTTGCTTTGGCATCTTCCATGCCCATCACGTCGGTGGTGACCTCGGTGTTTTTGAGCACTTCACTATTAACAATATGCTCAATCTTTCTAATCTGCTCAGGGCTAACTGCTTCCTCATGGGAAAAATCAAACCGCAAACGCTCGCTGTCAACCAGTGACCCTTTTTGCTTCACATGGTCGCCTAAGACTTGTCGTAGCGCTTCATGGAGTAAATGTGTTGCAGAATGATTCAGGGCAGTGGCTTGGCGCAGTGCTTGGTCAACTTGCCCGTCTACCTCATCTCCAATTGTAAACTCTCCAGAAACTATATGACCGATATGGATGTGATGATTGCCAACCTTACGACAATCAGCGATCGCTATTTTTGCAGAGCCCTTGGATATCACACCAGTATCACCAACCTGGCCACCAGACTCTGCGTAAAAAACAGTCTTATCTAGTATTACTACCACATCTGTGCCTTTAGATGCGCTTTGGACGGCCTCACCTTCGGTATATAGGCCAATAATAGTAGACGCTAACTCTGTACCATCGTAACCACAAAACTCTGTAGAGCCCTCTACACGAATACTCTCCGTATGATCCAGATTAAACTGGCTTGCTGCCCTGGCTCGGGTACGCTGCTCTTCCATGCAGGCTTCATAACCTTTCATGTCAAGGGTAAAACCTTTCTCTCTGGCGATGTCGTTGGTTAAATCTGTCGGAAAGCCATAGGTGTCATACAATTGGAATACCAGGATACCTGGCAACTCTGTACCGGACAAAGCACTTAAGGCGGTCTCAAGGACTCCCATACCCTTGTCTAAGGTACGCGCAAACTGCTCTTCTTCCTTTTTAATAACATCGCTTATGTGCTGCCCATCTTTAACCAGCTCTGGGTAGGCCTCTCCCATAACCTCGCCTAGTGCTTTGACAAGCTTGTAAAAAAAGCTGCCCGATGCTCCAAGGTTGTAGCCATGGCGCAAGGCTCTACGGATAATTCTACGCAAAACATATCCGCGCCCTTCGTTTGATGGTTCAACTCCATCAACGACTAAGAAGGCACAGGACCTAATATGATCTGCAATCACTTTTAAAGAGTTGTCCTGAAGATCTTTGCAGCCTGTGGCCTTAGCGGCGGACTTGATAAGAGACTGAAATAAGTCAATATCATAATTATTATGAACTCCCTGCATCACAGCTGCTACACGCTCTAAGCCCATACCCGTATCAATTGACGGTTTTGGTAATGGCGTCATATTGCCGGCGGCATCCCGCTCGAACTGCATGAAAACAAGATTCCAAATCTCAATGTAACGATCCAACTCATCATCAGGGCTACCCGGTGGTCCACCCGGAATATGATCACCATGATCCCAGAATATTTCCGTGCATGGCCCACAGGGGCCTGTATCACCCATCTGCCAGAAGTTATCTTCATCAAGCCTAGACAACCTTGCTGGATCAACCCCTATTTCGTTAATCCAGATATCCGCCGCCTCATCATCGCTAATATGCACGGTGACCCACAGCCGTTCCTTGGGTAACTCCAACACAGTAGTCAAAAATTCCCAGGCATAAAAGATGGCGTCTCTCTTGAAGTAATCTCCGAAACTAAAGTTACCCAACATTTCAAAGAAAGTATGATGTCTTGCTGTGTAGCCTACATTCTCAAGATCATTGTGTTTTCCGCCCGCTCGAACACATCGTTGCGAGGAAACAGCTCGATTGTAACCTCGCTTGTCTGCGCCCAAAAAGACATCTTTAAACTGCACCATGCCGGCGTTGGTAAACAATAACGTTGGGTCATTGTCAGGTACTAAACTGCTACTTGGGATTATTTGATGTTGCTTATCGCCAAAGTAATTTAGGAATGCGTCTCGAATATCGGCGCTTTTCATCATTTTTTTATCACTTTTTAGTCAAGATCATGCGGATTTCAATGCGTGTGCATCAGTATATCTTAGATGCCGGTGTCAGATTCTGAGAATTGTTTGCTGTCTTTTGGGTTAGCTAAAATGTGTAGATGCAAATGAAACACTGTTTGTCCTGCATCTGCTCCATTGTTGACTACCAGCCTAAAGGCCTCATCGACCCCTAGTTGTCGAGAAATGTCTCCAGCGACAAGCATTAAGTGCCCTAAAATAGCACGCTCACTTTCTGTAGCATCTGCTAGCCGAGGGATCTGCCGCTTAGGAATAAGCAATACATGCACAGGGGCCTGAGGAGCAATATCATTAATAGCGATACAAAGGTCATCCTCATAAACTATCTCGGCAGGTATTTCACGCTTAATAATACGAGTAAAAAGTGTATCTACTTGATCAGTCATAGTTTCAGACTACCTCTTACCTGAGCGTTTTACAGGCGAAACGGTCAGCTTTTCATCAACGCTTAAAATCCTGGCCCGGGTCTCCAACATGACAGGAATACCGTCTTCAATGGGATAAGCCAACCCACTAGCCTTGCACACCAATTCTTGGTTATCTTCATCAAATACCAACGGTGCTTTACTCGCAGGGCAAACCAGAATACTTAATAACTCTTTGTCCACGTTAACCATCCATTTTTGCAATAGAACATTGTACGCAAAATAGATAAAGACCGCTACGGCGTCGACAGATATGTGCGTTGAGAATACAACTAACAAAATACGCGTCTTCTCACTCCGCTGGAAGTGACTCCATTACTAATTGTGGATCAATACGCACATTTAGCCAGTTCATTCGCCAATCAAGGTGCGGACCTGTAGCCCTTCCAGTAGACCCTACTTTTCCAATTGGGTCTCCTTGCTTTACCTCTTGTCCTTCCAAGACTAAAACCTCACTTAAATGGAGAAATGAAGAGTTGAGGCCAAAACCATGATCCATGATAAGGGTGCCTCCAGAGTAAAATAAATCAGAATGTGCTAACTGAACGACTCCAGCGGCAGGGGCACGCACGATCGTCCCGGTGGGCGCCGCATAATCCACTCCATAGTGGGGATTCTTGGGAGTGCCGTTGTACACTCTCTGGCTACCATAAACCCCAGTCACGGGACCCTCTAGCGGCTTTCTAAACCCAGCCAAAAAGTCCTGCCTATCAGAAACTCCCTGCCGCGCATTTCTAACGAGCAAAGAATCCTGCCTAATGCGTGCGATATCCTCTGGGTTCGGCGTAACCGTGCGCTGTGGAACTCCCTCAATAGACTGAATATTATATTTTCGTTTTACCACGGGGAATGTGTAGTCTTTTTGATGGCCTTTATCATCGACAACCAAAAGCCGCATTATCTCACTAGCGTCCCTTCCTAGACCCAAGATAAACGTCCCGTTGTCATTAATCTTTAGGGGCTTGCCTTTATAATTCACGCTATAGCCCGGTGCAACAGTGGCAACAACCAAACAGCCTTGAACTAAATTACTCGGAACTATCAGCCCATTAGACGCCAAATCATTAGCAGCAACATCAACATTGAGGGATAAAAAAAACAAAGCAAAAAGGAAAGATCTATATATTTTCAATGCCTCAGCCTCTAAACAACATTTTCATTTTGATCTTTTGAATCTTTGGGCTCCTCAATATCCTCGACTTCTTCAGGCTCTATATATGGCTCTAAGGATTTAATAGCACAGGATGTGCCGGTATCAAGCACTTCGAATCGATCAAACCTAGCGCACAACGAATTACCACGAACTCGTGTAATAAAGCCTTCTCTTTTAATACCGCGGCATTCTCGACGCATGGTCAAAAGGACTTTCTTTCTACCCATAATATCGATAATAGCTGTCTCATCGTCAACAAAATGCATATGTCGAATGCGGGAACGCGAGATACATCCATTACGAATTCCCCAATCTTTAGGATCGAGGTCTTGCGCCGATTCGAGGACACTAGACTCCACGCCAACATTACTTTCCTCTGAACCTTGCAGCTCAGCTATTGCACTACTACTAAAAACAACCGAAAAAACAAAGGTGATTAAAACTCCGCTAATTTTCATACCTGACTCCTTTTATGGACTGACCTATCATCTACTATAATAACGCCTATCTATTAAGGGAAGTAGCAACTTTGGAAGTCCACCCAACAGTGATGTGTGTCACATTAATACGTGTGCCGAGGATTTAGAGACGACCAATTAAACAGAACAAGCACTATTCTCAATATTAAGCATAGCGTTAATAACACGCCAAAGTTATCATGAAGAGCTTAAAACACAACAATCTAATTGACCTGATGTACTGAAAACCATGATTTATAGCCAATTTTCACCCCCTACGTTCTTAAAAAATGCTCATATACAAAGCATTATGAACAGTGTTGGACCACGAAAATTTAGAGCTAAAAGAATTATCAAAAGTTTGAACTCTGAGCAACTAATCATCTCCACAGAAGCAGGAGTTAGACTCACCGCTGAGCTTGATAAATCGAACGTGATCCATCCCGCGACTAACACTAAACCACTGGTGATTTTAATCCATGGATGGGAAGGCTCGAGTCAATCCGCCTATCAAGTGACAACAGCATCCCACCTTTTACGCAGCGGGTTTGACGTATTACGCCTAAATTTACGAGATCATGGTGACAGTCACCATCTTAACCGAGAATTATTTAACTCAACCCTTTTGGCAGAAGTCGGCGATGCAATTAGAAGCTTTTCATCTGATCGATCTTACTCGAACATCTTTTTAGCAGGGTTTTCCCTCGGAGGAAACTTTACCCTTAGAATCGTTGCTGATCGCGCCAAGGAGCTAGGTATAGTTGCAGCAGTCGCAATTTGCCCTCCAATCGACCCAAACAATGCAATGACTGCGATGAACAATGGCTTATTTATCTATGAGAAATATTTTTTCCGCAGATGGACTCGCTCTCTAAAGAAAAAACTAAAACATTTTCCAGAGCTCGACTTTAGCGCGGAAATGAATCAGATTAAAACCTTGGAAGACGTTAATCAAACCTTTGTCCCAAAGTTCACCCCGTTTGAAGATCCAAAAGATTATTTTTCATCTTATGCCCTAACTGGTGATAGATTAAAAACTCTTGAAATACCAGCTCACCTGATAATAGCTAATGACGACCCGATATTACCGGTCGAGGATGTAGACAAGATAAACGCTTTAGACCATCTAATCGTCGAGAGACAAGATCATGGCGGCCATTGTGGTTTCATTAAAGACTTAAAGGGACGAAGCTGGGTAGAACAAAGGTTAGTTGAGATATTTAATAGCCATCTGGAAACATCTGCATTGAATTAGCTTCAATAAAGACTCGTTAGTCAATTACCTCTGCGGCTAAGGCATACTTTATTTGATCAAAATTGAATCCTCTATACTGCAAAAACCGCATGCGCTTGGCCTTGGCTTTTTGATCTTTCGCCTCCTCGTTACCGAACTTACGTTGGGCCACATCTCTTGCCAAGTTAAACCAGTCAACCTCTTGTTCGTTTAGAATTTTGGCAAGCAACTCTTGATCTATGCCTTTCTCTCTAATGTCCATTCGAATACGGGCTATACCTTGCCCCCTACTTACACGAGATCGAACAAAAGCGTGAGTAAATCGACTATCACTCTGCAGGCCGTCATCGCATAACTGCTCTAGAACATCGTCTATTGCGGAGTGATTTTCAAATCGTTTACTTAATTTTGAGTGCAACTCAGCTCTCGAAAATTCACGGCCTGTGAGCAGATCCATAGCGGCATTTCTTAGTTTTGCTGGAGTAATTACACCTAAATCTTTCATTGTGGTTACCCGTTAACCTAAACGAAAAAGCGCTCCATTGGCGCTTTTTCTTATGAACTATCTTTTACTCTTCGCTAAAATCTTGCTCTGGCTGGGCTGGCGCCTCAGGAGAGACATCTCCAAGCTCTTTCGCCCTAATTTGACTCTCAATTTCAGCAGCTATTTCAGGGTTTTCGGTCAGATAGAGGCCAACGTTGGCCTTACCTTGCCCGATTTTATTACCTTTGTATGCATACCAAGCGCCAGACTTGTCAACCAGCCCATGTTTCACACCGAGGTCCACTAATTCACCGTTACGATTGATACCACGACCATATAAAATTTGAAATTCAGTTTGTTTAAAGGGCGGTGCAACCTTGTTTTTTACAACCTTAACTCTAGTCTCGTTACCAATAATCTCATCTCCATCCTTAACAGCTCCAATACGTCTAATATCTAAGCGAACAGATGAATAGAATTTTAAGGCATTACCACCGGTCGTCGTTTCTGGATTACCAAACATCACACCGATTTTCATACGGATTTGGTTAATAAAGATGACCAAGCAATTAGCTGTCTTTATATTTCCGGTTAGTTTGCGTAGCGCTTGAGACATCAGTCTTGCTTGTAACCCCACATGGTGGTCACCCATTTCCCCTTCTATCTCTGCTCGGGGAGTCAATGCCGCAACTGAGTCAACAACAAGCACATCACAGGCACCTGATCGAACGAGCATATCAGTGACCTCTAGCGCCTGCTCACCAGTATCTGGCTGAGAAACAATAAGATCATCAATCACAACTCCAAGCTTCTCTGCGTAAACCGGATCAAGAGCATGTTCTGCATCGATAAATGCACAGGTTCCGCCCGCTTTCTGGGCTTCGGCAATAACTTGCAGAGTGAGGGTAGTTTTACCAGAAGATTCTGGCCCATAAATCTCAACAACACGGCCCTTTGGCAGCCCGCCAATTCCTAGAGCTATATCTAACCCTAAAGATCCCGTAGATATGGCAGGTATTGCTTGGCGTGTATTATCTCCCATACGCATTACGGTGCCTTTACCAAATTGTCTCTCAATTTGACCGAGTGCTGCTTCAAGTGCTTTTGTTTTGTTGGCGTCCATAATCTATACCTCTGTATCAATAGCTGCTAAGTGATTGGATTTTAAAAAGTGTTATTTACTGTATGGGTGTACAGTAGTACATTCGGACACTTGATGCAAGAGTTCTTGAAGAGATATTTGTACAGACTGCTCTCTCACGGCCTCTCTATCACCCGCAAATTGGTGTTTCAGACTGCGAATTCCCTGAGGACCAAGAATGGCAAACCAGACTGTACCCACTGGCTTAGCTGGACTGCCACCAGAAGGACCTGCTATGCCACTAATTGCCACAGCGAAATCTGCTCTGGCCGCTTGAGCTGCACCTTTTACCATTTCCGTAACAACCGCCTCTGAAACCGCCCCCTGATCCAACAAAAGAGCCTTGGAAACTCCGAGCATATTTTGCTTTGCATGGTTTGCGTAGGTAACGTAGGCACTATGAAACCACTGTGAGCTCCCACTGACAGCTGTGATCGCATTGGCAACGCCTCCCCCAGTGCAAGATTCGGCCGTGGTGACAGATGCTTTTCTCTGTAGCAGTGCTCTCCCGAGCTGGCTAGATAGTTCGAATAATTCTTTTCTCATGGGCAAAGTTTAGCGCTGATTACCGTTTAGCAGAAGAGTTTTTGAGGAGATCAAAGACAAATTAAAGCATTTTGCCAGGAATGACATAAATCCAGCTGAAGGTCTTAGCAAAAAAGTGAATCGGCAATAGGGTTTGCGTGATCACGCCCAATAGTCAAGGCGCTTAACATTCGTTCCATGGAATCTGTCTAAGCGTAAGATATTTCCGTCGGTGGTCATGACGAAACCGGGAGCATCAGCCATGCGTTGGTATTGCTCAATCCCTGGCGCGAATATTTGATTTGGCGGGTTTGAATGCTTATCCCTAAGTCCCCACGCCTGTAATTTTGCCATGAGTACTCCTAACTCTAAAGTGACTACACATAAGTAGTTGATACTTAAGATCTAGGTCAAGAATAACAGTACAGCCAATACGAATATGCATTATTTCATTTGGCACGCGGGTAGGGAGGGGGAGCCTAAAGCCTCTAAATTTTGTCGCTAAATTGATAATGGGAGAGTCAACCCTTGCTTCAGTTGACTCCGATACTGCCGAATTCAGCAATCAATCGTGTCTGAATGTCTTTTTGCTCCTGACGCACATCAAATTTAGCACAAAACCCATCATTCCAGTGCCGGAAAGCATCCAGATCTGGATCGCCAACGTTGATCAGAGATTCCCACACGATTAAACATTTCTCTAAATCGGTTGGTACAGGATGGTCACTAATTGACTCTAAAAGCGAGTCCATTGAATCTGGTTCAACGTCCATTCGTAACAAGTCGTTCTTATCAAGATGAATAAATGCAGGCGCAGAACTCTCAAACGCATTCCATTTAAGTGGTGACCCGGTATCTGGCGTTGCACTAGAAGAAAAGCTGCTCCAGGCACTCATGATAGTCTGCTCCATCTGATCTCGAGCAGGTCCTTCGGGGTAGATGTAAGAGGATATGGGCCCATAGGTGTACTGGCCTGTAACAAAAGCAATGTCGGTGCCATGGGCGGCGCCCAATATGTTAGGGAAGTCTGCAAACATCGAACTTGCTTGGTGATCCCAGTCAAACCGATAGGCATACAGCTCCTGATTTCCAGCAGCCTCGAGAGCTGTCAACGGGATATCAACCCCACGCAACTTCCATGCATGAGAACGGGTACGCACCCAGAGGTCGAACAACTCAGGATTTTTGATAGTGACAATTGGAGGTAAAAGTTTAGTGAAACGGTATTCAGTTTCCATGAAATATCTGTGCAATCCATGCCACAGAGAGACCTCATCTTTGGTAGCTCCAGCCATTACAGGAATATTTTTGGAGTATTCAGGCTCACTGAGCGCTGCCAGCAATCCTATTTTAGGGATTACAATTCCATCTCTGGTGGTTAAAGGGATACTGTCGATACTCTCTTTCTGGTAGTACAGCCCTATAAATTCTCGAGCATCCATATCTCTAAGTTGGTTCGCTAGATTGTCACTGTCATCTTGCTCGACGTTAAATTCATTAATCGACTCAACTATCTGCCATGAGCCTCTCTCCAACAGCGGATTACCTCCATCTCGGTTGTGGGCATCCTCTAAGCTATGGCTCGACGTATAGCCGGACTGGGAGATGGCTTTGTGAAAGAGCCCGTCCGTCAAGGGCGAGGCGAGCAGTGCATACACATTGTGGCCACCTGCAGACTCGCCAAAAATAGTTACGTTATCCGGGTTACCTCCAAAATTAGCTATATTAGTTTGCACCCACTTGAGTGACTCTATGATATCCAATGTCCCAAAATTTGTGGCTTTGTCTAAGCCCTCTTGATCCTCTTGAATCGCAGGGTGTGAAAACCACCCTAAACCCCCAAGGCGATAATTAGTGCTTACAACGACAACGTCTTTCAAGGCGACTAAACGACTGTAATCATAGAAATCCTTGAGGCCTGTAGTATTCCCGCCTCCGTGAATCCAAAACATTACTGGATAGTTTTTGTCTTGAAAATCTACTGGGGCCTTAACATCGAGGTAAAGACAATCCTCCGAGCCTACAATTCCCTCTCCTGAGACACCTCCGTATTCACTGGCTTTCTGGACACAAGCAGTATCATCTTTACTGCGAATTATCTGGTTCCCTGCGGTCAAAGGACGCGTAGCGCGCCAACGAAGATCACCCACGGGTGGTTGCGCAAACGGAATGTCATCCCAAGCCACCACATCTACAGCCGAATGACTCATATAGCCTTGAACGATGCCGGTAGACATACCTACCTTGAGGGTTTCAACATCTTTGATCTTGTCGTCTGTAACAACACAGGAAGCCAAGACGATTAGAAGTGCTGCAATTTTGATCCGGTTCATTGTTAAGCCCATATTGTTTTTAGGAGGGACAACTATAGTACAAGTACTCGAATGTGCGTACGTCAAAATTTTTATAAACGATCACTATTTTACGTTCTTATAAATTAACCCAACTCTAAAACCATTATCGACAACGATATCGATTTTCACAGTTGGCTATTTCTTGTCTTTTTGAAGGTTCAATCACACCCTGATTTCAGGGGAAAATAAGTATCTAAATGTCGTTTTTAGAACAAATATTCACAAAAAAAAACGTTTTATAAAAAGATGAAAATTTTGATTTACTCGCGTCATATTTTAGGATTAAAATCCGCAAAAAATGTGATCTCAAAAGAGGGGATGCAATGTCTAAAGAAAATAAAAACGCTTCCATTTCTTTTGGGGCGAGGGTGAGAAAATCACCATTCTTTGAATCAACTAGAAGAGACGGTGCCAAAGCATTTTCGGTCTACAACCATATGTATATGCCAACTGCATACGCGGGAACAGCATCTGAATATGAGAGTCTCGTCAATGATGTGACCATGTGGGATGTTTCTGTAGAACGCCAAATAGAAATCAATGGTCCCGATGCTTATGAATTCGTTCGATTACTTACACCGCGCAATCTTGCTAAATGTGAAATCGGCCACTGCCTTTATATCATCCTGACCGATCAAAACGGCTGTATTGTTAATGATGCGGTGTTATTGCGCCTCAAGCCTGATCAGTTTTGGATTTCTCCTGGTGATGGAGATGTCTTGCTTTGGATACAGGGTGTGGCTATCAATTCTGGCTTTGATGTGAATATATTTGAGCCCGATGTTTCACCTTTGCAACTTGGCGGTCCCAAAGCACCAATGCTAATTGACAAGCTCTTCGATGGCGAACATAACGACTTGCGTTTTTATCGAGCTCGCGAGACTTCTCTAAAAGGTATTCCGCTGGTAATTGGTCGAACTGGTTGGAGCGGAGAAGTGAGTTACGAGCTTTATCTTCGCGACGGCAAACAAGGGAACGACTTGTGGGACATAGTCAGACAAGCCGGACTGGAGTTCAACATTGCCCCTGCCGCGCCCAACACGATACGCAGTATTGAAGGTGGGCTTTTGTCTTACGCTTCTGACATTACTAGGGACGACTCACCCTATACAATCGGTTTAGATCGTTTAGTGGATGTCGATCAGGATATTGATTTTATCGGCAAAGCAGCGCTGAAAAAAATCAAGGAAGCCGGCCCTGCACGTAAGCTTGTGGGCATTGAAATTCAGGGCGACCCAATCACTCTTCCACCAGAAAACCCTTGGCCTGTGTTCCACGAAGATATAAGCGTTGGATTTGTGTCACGTTGTATTTTTTCTCCACGGCTTGGTAAAAACATTGGGTTTGCTAACGTACCAACAGAGATCTCAACCCTAGAAACAACAATCACTGTCAAAGCATCTAACGGAGATCTGATCGCGAAGGTTTGTGAGTTTCCCTGGATTAAGGCAGAACGAATCAAGCGCTAATCAGAATAATCGTGCTAGGTGGCATCTGCAGAAAACTGCAATGCCGCCAAACGCGCGTACAGCGCGTTATTGACTAATAATTCTTGATGGCTTCCAGCCGCAATATTTCGCCCCTCATCCATAACCACTATTTGATCTGCATGAAGAATAGTCGCCAAGCGATGGGCAATAATGACTGTAGTTCGATTTTTCATCAGCCTTTCCAGTGCCAATTGAACCTTGTATTCACTTTCAGCATCAAGAGCGCTGGTCGCTTCATCTAACAGCAGAATTCTCGGGTTTTTAAGTAGCGCTCGTGCAATAGCAATTCTCTGGCGTTGCCCTCCTGACAGTCGAACGCCCTGCTCCCCCAGATTACTTTCATAACCGTTAGGTAGAGTTCTTATAAACTCATCCGCATGGGCCGCTTCAGCAGCTGCTATAACTTCCTCATCAGTTGCCGACGTTTTTCCATAGCGGATGTTATACATGACATCACCAGTAAACAGTGTAGGTTGCTGCTCTACTACTGCTATTTGCTGCCGAAGCCGCATGAGATCAAGATCTCGGATATCATGATCGCCAAACAACAATGTCCCATCTTGAGGATCATAGAAACGCTGTATAAGGGCGAAAAGTGTGGATTTGCCAGCACCCGATGGCCCAACTAGCGCTAGAATCTTTCCCTCTGGAATCTTTAAAGAAAATCCATCTAAGGCGGCCTGAGTGGGCCTCGAGGGGTAATTGAAACTTACGCTGTCGAATTCTAAAACTGCGGGCAAGTGTTCCACCTCAGCTTGTATAATCTCAGCTGAGATGATCTCCTTGGGTGCATGTAATAGCTCTATTAATCTCTCAGCAGCACCAGCAGCTCGCTGTAATTCTCCATAAACTTCGGACAAAGAAGCCATACCAACTGCCATTAACATTGCATAAAAGATAAACGCTCCTAAATCACCCCCTGTCATCTGTCCAGTGATTACATCTCGCCCACCAAACCAAAGCATAGCGCTGAGCGCGGTAAATACAGCCATAATGACAACCGCTGTTAAAATTGCTCGCTGGCTAATGCGCTTTTTAGCAACCCGAAAAGCCCGCTCTACCTCTTCACCAAAAGCCTTTTTTTCAAGAGGCTCTTGAGTAAAGCTCTGTACAGTTTTTATCTGCTGAATAACTTCACCAGCGTAACTGCCCACGCTGGCTACTGAATCCTGACTTTTACGAGACAGGTCCCGCACCTTTCGACCAAAATATAAAATCGGTAATAAAACGGCGGGAATCGCAAAGATAACAACCAATGACAGTTTGAAATTAGTAATAAACAGCATGATTAGAGCACCAGCGGAGCTGATAGAGCTCCTCAGTGCAATCGAGAGAGATGAACCTATGATTGACTGCAACAAGGTGGTATCCGAAGTCAGACGCGACATAATGTCGCCGCTACGGTTAGTCTCAAAAAAGGCCGGATGCAAACCAACTACGTGGTCAAAGACCGCTGCGCGAATATCAGCGCTCACTCTCTCACCGAGCCACGATATTAAGTAAAACCTAACATATGTTCCAAGGGCCATAATTACCGCCCCGCCCATAATAAAAGCAATAGCGATATTGAGTCCTTCGATCGATTCCCCAGCAAAGCCCTGATCAATTACTAGTCGCAAACCCTGCCCAATTGAAAGAGTAATTCCGGCAGTGACCAAAAGGGCTAGCAAAAACACCATAATCTGACGAGTATAGGGAACCAAGAAGCTAATTATGGGGCCAGAAATCGGAATTTTTACAGATTCCCCGAGGGTAGTTTCATTACGATTATTAACAGTCAAAGCAGAGTATACCTTTAAATAATTTGCATCTAATCCGCCATTATAACTGGCTAAATCTGGAGCCACCTAATATAGAAGAAAACTTAAACGTGAGAGTCTGGTATCCGCGCGAAGATCTTTTTCACCATGGGTATAAAGTATTCGAGATTATGAGACTGGTAATCAGGGTCAAAGGAGGTTTGGTCCCATTTAGCACAAAAATCCACGCAAGATTGATAGTAAGGACTGTCAGTCAACCTTTCTCGAGCATGTCTGTCCTGATCATAGTGATGCATCCAATAGTACCCTTGAAAAAGTCCATGATGAAGTACAACCCAATAATTCTTATCACTTATATAGGGCCGCAACAGTGCTGCTGCTACTTGAGAGTGGTTAGCCGGTGCAATGACATCTCCGATATCATGGAGCAACGCACAGACTATAGTTTCTTCATCAGCCCCATCGCGTTCTGCACGAGTTGCAGCCTGCAAACAATGTTCCAAACGACTTATTTGATAGGGAGAGTCTCCATCCATCAACTTTAACCACTGAATCACCCGATCTGTTTGGCTTTGCATATTCTCAGCTTCATGCTCGAATACTAAATCGTAGTCCGCACGAGTGCCATGTTCCATCGCTGTAAATGCGACTTTATCAGCCATATTTAGCACCTCCACTAATCTGCAGTAAACTCAGGTTATTCGCAACTGTGTCCGACTCAAAATCAGCACCTTATGGATGCCTTCCCTCTTCCAGATTGATCATACCTCTAGAACAAGAAACTGATCTCACAAATTACCTAATACGTAGTTGAAGTATTGTGGGTGCAGAACATAAAGGAATCAAATCTTGGCGATACGCTTGTCCAAACTAGAAAAGTATTTTTCTGTAGAGAAACTCATCTATCATTCTGTAGACCTCAGTCTCTATCAGGCTTCCGCAATAATTGACGGGCAAGAGCACTATATAACTGATGATAAAAATAAGTTTTTGCGATCAGTTAATTTGGTGGAGTTACAGAAACAACTACGAAATATCTCCACAGAACAAGCAGTGCTCAGACACACAAGTGCTTACGATGAGATGATAGGCGCAGCAGAGAAAACGTCTCATAACACCCTAGAGGTACCCTTAAAAGACAATCAGCTATATTAATGGTTTACTTTCGTAGCGACCGGCCTAAACTGACGCGGTTGTTTGTTAACCATCTTAAGGATCACGCTACCAATGACTCGGTTTAATCTTTTAAAATCTTTTCTTTTTGCTTTTGCTTTTTGTGGGATTACAACCGAGAGCTACAGCGAGGATACATCTCAAAACATAGAAATTGAGACCATAACGGTCACTGGTCGTCGTAACGACCAAAATATTAGTGAACTCATTGGCTCTGTGGCTAGCGTCACTTCTGAGGAACTTGAGAGAATCTCTCACGCTCATATTAACCAAACAGCAACAAGGATTCCCGGTGTTTGGTTGAGCCGAGGAAATGGACAAGAATTACTTGCCGCTGTTCGTTCTCCAGTCTTTACCGGACCCGGAAGTTGCGCTGAAATTCTCACAACTGAAGATGGGTTGCCCATCCGTCCAACAGGGATGTGTAACGTTAACCAGCTTTTCGAAGTCAACACCGAACAGGCATCAGGTCTTGAAGTTTGGCGTGGACCGGGAACGGTCTTCTATGGCTCAAATGCTATGCACGGTGTAATTAATACCGTATCTCCCGATGTTATAAATAACAACCTGTCTCTGCAGTTAGGTAGTCATAACTATGGTCGAGTAAAGCTTGGGTGGAAACGCCAGCTAGATTCCCAGTACTTCCAGATCGCCGCTAATGGGACCTCTGATGGGGGATTCAAAGAACAATCTGGATTCGACCAACAAAAAGTATCCATCAAACACGGATGGTCCGGCTCCAGCATCGATGCGACCACTCACCTGTCAGCGGCCAATCTCAACCAAGAGACCGCTGGCTATATTAAGGGGTTTGAATCCTATAAAGATGATGCTATTTGGAAATCAAATCCCAATCCTGAAGCATACCGAGATGCTTTGGCAGTTCGATTATCCTCACACCTCCGTGGCGTCAGTTCTGTTGGAGACTTCGATGGAGAATGGCAAGCAACTCCTTATTTTAGACGAAGTTCAATGACATTTTTACAGCACTATCTTCCGGGCCAAGCGCAAGAAAAGAACGGCCAAACCAGCATGGGGCTTCAAACTAGCTATCAAGTCAGCCCCAATGATAATAATCAAATTTGGTTTGGGGCGGATGTCGAATGGGCAGATATGTGGGTAGAAGAAGTTCAAACGAACGCACTAGGCAGTCCAGATAACGTCCGATTCCAAGGCCAACACTATGATTTTGAGGTTAAAAGTCAACAAATTGCTGTTTTTGTTAATTCAGAATGGAAAACATCAGATAAACTCACGCTGGAAGCCGGATTACGATTTGAATCACTGCGATATGACTACAAAAATAATATGATTGATGGCAGTACTAGAGACGATGGTTCCCTGTGTAATTCTTACGATGGTTCTTGCCGATATTACCGGCCTTCAGACCAAACCAACAGCACCGACAACCTAAACTATCAGCTAGGAGCTCACTATGTTTTCAATGATAGTTTTGGCGGATTTATCCGTATCGCCAATGCTTATCGAGCACCTCAAATAAATGAGCTCTATCGTCTGCAAAAAGAACAAGAGACCTCGGTCATTGAATCAGAGCAGCTCGACAGCCTAGAGACTGGCGTGCGCTATCAAACACAACAATGGCAGACTGAACTAGCGATTTATAAGATGAAAAAAGAGCAAGTAATCGTTAAGGATTCTGATAGCTTCGTTGTTAACGATGGTAAGACAAGCCATAAAGGTATTGAATGGCGAACAGTGTTTCAACTGAATACCGCCTGGCAACTCGCTTCATCAGTGAGCTGGGCTAAACACCAATACAAATATACTCGTCTCTTTGGAGGAATCAATATTGACGGGTGGGATCCCCGGGTACCGAGCTCGA
>JGI24921J38492_100716_pt1 | contig 41717 bp, 50 predicted proteins | sample LinPFosmplate9_FD_38492 | JGI IMG/M metagenome (IMG submission 38492)
TCGAGCTCGGTACCCGGGGATCCCACAATTACCTTCGGGTACGCGACCAAGTAAAACAAGGTCGGGGAAAATTATTTAGCTTTTGTAATACATAAAAAAATCTGACTAAGTTAAAGAGGTGACTCTCTCTATACCTTAGGATGGAATGTTCGGTGTGTTGTGAGAATTTTAACAAAACGCGTCACAAAAAGGTGTCGTGCCTGTTCTGTGACTACGACTCGTGTAAGGAATGTTGCCAGACGTATCTACTCTCGACCGACCGAGACCCACACTGCATGAACTGCCACACCAGGTGGGACCGCCGTTTCGTGGATGGTTTCTGTACCAAAAAATTCCGGAACGTCGAGTATAAGCAACACCGAGAGAACGTCCTCCTCGAGCGCCAGAAACTTCTCATGCCGGACACGCAACCTGACGTCGAGCGGATCATCCAGATGCGAAAACTGGGTGCCATCCTCCGGAGTCATAAACAGAGGCTCGTGGAGTTACACGGGGAGCTGCAGCGATCGGGTCGGGACATCGTCAGCAACCCGGAGATGACGATAATCTACCGGGCGATGGAGACCGTGTACCGAAACCTGGAGCGCCTGCGTGACGGTATTCGATCGGAAACCTCTGTGGAGCCCAGAAAATTCGTGCACAAGTGCCCTACGGAGGATTGTAAGGGTTTCCTCTCCGAGAATTGGTACTGCGGTCTGTGCGAAAATCACTTCTGTGATAAGTGCTACGACCTCAAGACCGAGGGCCACGTGTGCAACCCCGACACGGTGAAAACCATGGAACTCATCAGGGGAGACTCGAAACCCTGTCCTAAGTGTGGATACGTCATTCACAAAACGGACGGGTGTGCCCAGATGTGGTGCACCAATTGTCACTGCGCGTTCAGTTGGAAGACGGGGGAGATAGAACGGGGTCGAATTCATAACCCGCACTTCATTCAGTACAAGAAGAAAATACACTCGAGCAGGGAACACGGAGACATACCTTGCGGTGGTATACCGACCTTTCGTGAACTCAGGGTCTCGAAAGCCTCGTCCCCGATACTCCAACACGCGATCGTGATTTACGAAATTGAAAGGGTGAACACCTTCCTCGACACACGACCGGCGGACACCATGAATCCCCGCATCGGATACATGCTCGGTGACATATCCGAAGTTGATTTCAAATCTATACTCCAGAAACAGGAGAAGTTTACAGATAAAGTCACGGACATAAACGACATCTACGAGATGATCGTGCACACCGGCGGCGACGTCCTGCGCCAGTACATCCTCGAACCCGATCGCCAAGACCATTTCGTCACGGTCTTGGATGGTATTTTAGATTACTCCAATGAGGTCATGGGTGATATTCGGAAAAGGTACAACTGCAAATTACCGAAAAATATTAATGTATGAATACAGTAAGATGTTCCTCGTGGCACTACTGATCGTGTTGATCCTATGCCTGGTCCCGAGGTACCCGACGCCCACGGTCCTCCGGAATTTCATCACCCCCGAGGAACGCGCGCATATCATGAAACAGGCCGGTGACAAGCTGTCTGATTCACTCGTCGATTTAGACGGAACGGTCGACAAAGACGTCAGGTACAGTCAGACCGCCTGGCTCCCGAAAGAGGATCCGATCGTCCGATCCCTGATGGAACGGTGCGTCTCGCGTGTAAATAAAACCGTCGACCACTGCGAACAACTACAGGTCCTTCGGTACGGCGAGGGTGGACACTACAAACCTCACCAAGATGTCCTCGTAGGCGACAAAAACAAGAGAGCGTATACGTTTATATTCGCACTGACCGACTCGTTCGAAGGTGGTGAAACTGAGTTTCCTAACATCGGTCGGTCGTTCAAGCTCCACGCCGGCGACGCGCTGTTCTTCAACACGCTCGACAATCTCGGATTAGATACTGAACTGGCTTTACACGGTGGGAAACCTGTAAAGGCAGGGGAGAAATGGATTTGTAATTTATGGATTAGGCAAGCTCATGTTTGACCTTCTCCCGGTTGGCCAGGTGAAGAGCCTCGACCTCGGATTTGTTTTGAGCCGCGTAGGGAACCGCGTAGAAGTTATCACACATCCACTTGTTGACGTTCGTCCAAACGTCGTCCTCGCAGACCCAGATCTCTGCGAGGACGCGCCCGAACTTTCCACGCGAATCTGCTTCTGGACATCTAAGTTCCATCTCGATATCGTCCTTCTCGCTGGCGACCGCCTTCATGCACCATTCCTTGAGCTTCTTCTTAGAAAGGAGGCCGAACTTCTTCTCCTCCTTATCACTGGTGCGGCTCTCGGGGGTATCGATACCCAGGAGTCGGACTCTTTGCTGAGTGGAGACGTCGAATCCCAGATCAATGTTCACATCGATCGTGTCGCCGTCGACAACCTTCGCGAGGGAAGCCACGCGGTACTTGAAGTTGCAGGGTTCGACGTCGTAAGAAGACATACTATATTACGAACGGGTCTTTCCTTTAATAGCTTGAATCACCGTGACGGAGGCGGTGAATTTCATTAAGGCACCATAAAATATAGGCATATATAAAATGAACCGTCTCCCAGACCCTTACAAGCATAGACTGATAAAGACTCGACAGAACGTGCTGAAGGATATATATAAACGGTGCGATTCGGGGTTCATCCAGACCAGGTCGAATAAACATAGGAACGACAGGCTTCGTTTACGGTTCAAAGAAGCCATACAAGAAGCCCAGGAGATCTGTGCGACCAAAGGTGAAAAGTCTAACGAGTGCCACGTAGCGTGGTGGGAGGTCGACGAGTTGGAGGATGCTATACATCGAGCAGAGTGATCACCGGCGGTTCATCCTCCTCGTATGCGTAGTACCTGATGCTGATACCGAAGATCCGGGTCAGTTGGGTGTTCAGATCATCGATAATTTCTTTCCACGTGTCGAGTTGAGATTCGAAATACTCCAGACCCTCGTGGGGGGATAACATGGCTTGCAAATCCTCTCGAGTTCGAAATTTCTTCATCACCAATTCTACAGCTCGTGGAATGGCGCAGTACCCCCCTTCCGCGGACGCTAACACGTTTATCACGTAGTACCCGTGCCCGTCGCATATGATGTTAGACTGTATCAGGGGGAAGTTGTATATGAAAACCTCGAAATCATGCTTGCTCGGTAAAGTGCAGAAGACACCGCTGGAATGAGATTTACACGGATGAGTGTGAAAGCATATCGGCGACGGCCAAAGTTTCGTCACCGTGTTGTATTTAACTTGACTTCTATTTTTGGAAGTTACAAAAATAGGATCTTCGAATTTAAATTTATCCTTGACCACGATTCTTCCCGCGTATTCCCAGCGTCTTTTTCCCGAGAGGTTGGAAATGCGTTTCAGTTTATCAATCACTCTCGGTGGAATTTGAACGTCGTACTTCTTCAACGAGCTCATCCTTTATTTTAACCCTAGGGAAAACGATACTAATTAATCACAAAAAAAAATGGCGGCTCGACTCGACGTAGACGCCATGGCGGCGGACATATACGGCGAATTGGGTGCCGGTTACTCCGAGCGTGTGTACCACAATGCGGCTGAAGTATACTTACGAGACGAGGGTCTTCGATACGAGACAGAGCGACACATCAACGTCCCATACAGGGAGCACGTGGTCGGCGACCTTCGCGCGGATATTATAGTCGAGCAGTCGATGATTCTGGAATTCAAGACCGTCAAAAAGCTCGGACCTAAGGAGGAGTTGCAGGCACGTAATTATCTGAATCTGACTGGTCTGAAGTTGGCGAAGCTGGTGAACTTTCCTCCTGAGTCTGGTCGGACGCCTGAGGTGACAACGATTGACTTAATATCAGAAAAGGAAGAGCTCTCGCGAGCATTCGATAAAATTCAGCATCATCATCAAAGTGTATCCGCGGGTTTAAAACGACCCCTTCCAGATACTCCCGTGCCCGAGAGAGATGAAAATTGACCTGTTCCCAGCAGTGCCGCATCGCGATATCAGGACAGTGGACGTTTGTCACGTGCGGTAACACGTAGCTGTCTAGATTATAAAGAGTCGTGAGCGCTCGCTCTTCGGGTTCGATCATTTACTTTGATGTCGCACCATTTTTTTATATTGGTTACTTATATGCAACAATATTATAATAACAGATCGCGGTATTGGAGAGAACGATTTGATACCTTATTTAGGGTCTTAAGCGAATACGAAAAAGGTAGATTAAAGACGAATTTTAGTATCCCGTTAGACAAAAAAGGACTTCGTAATCTCAGAGGTCTAGGTGATTTTCAAGATATGACCAAAAAAATCTTCCGCCTCGGCCATCAGCTAAATGTTACTGGCCCATTTTTACCGATTTTCGCCGCTTATGTTGAAAGGTCTTTTTTGGCCCCCCGACCCAGTGCGAATCACGACATTTCTGGTAGACCCTTTAGTTCCCTCCGAGATGGAACTGTTTTCGACGAGCCGCCTGATCCGAGACTCGCTAAGGTCATGAGATTCTTCATTCGATTGGGTGACATCCGTGACCGGGTTCCTACAGATAAGGATATCGATTATTTTATTTATAGTTATTTCGGTTCGGATAGTTTCGAAGGAGAATACGGTTTCCCAGACGAACCTGGGGGTGATTTATTTTACGGTATACAGGATAGCTTTTATAACCGACGTGGCCAGAGGAAAGAAAGACACGTACGCCCCCGGTTCGTGCGCCAGGCTCTCTTGCGCAATGCACCCCGGTTCGGAATGAACATACGGAATGTCCAAAGAAGACTGACTAACCGCGGCACTAAATACTATGGTGGTGCTCTTGACCGTAACTCCAGTAGGGCAAACGGTGGGGGACAGGGACCCGGGCGCGATGGGACAGGGACCCGCATCGTCGTCAGTAACAATCGTCCTCGTCACCGTAACGCGGCCACGTATTTACGAAATAAACCGGCCGTGAAGCGTAACCAAAATAACAACAAGAGCAACAAACGCATTCAGTGGCAGGTAAACACTGTGAGCAACATGCCCAGAGACATAATCAGCTTTGAAAACATTTCAAACGGCGAAAAGGTGGTCAAATATAGTTGGAAAACAGGTGGTGAAACACACTCCCGTTACTTCCAACCACAGTCGTTTCGAGAATGGGCTAGAATGAGCATGACAGGTGCGTATAACAAACCCGGATCCTTCTCCATGTTTGAAAATCCCGAGACGCGTGCGAACGTGAAACGGGCGAATATCAACTTCGTGATCCTCAAGAAAAAGGTGAATAAAAGAAAGACGAACGCCGCCACGAAAATACAGAAAGTTGTACGAGGCACGCAGGCCAGAAACAAGATCCGGAAAAACGCACAAAACGCATTAAACAAACTCACAGTGGTTCAAAAAAGTGTGCTCAGAAAGAAGACCGAGAAACAGGCCAGTGCTGCAAGGGCCAGTGCTGCAAGGGCTACTACTCGAAGGACACTTCTTGCAAACGCGGCGTCCAAAAGGAAACGGTCACCCAAGTAAAAAAATGTTAAGTGACAATAAATATATGTTTGCTTTAAAACCGATAATCACACGACCCAGTGTCCGCGTCCAAGCCGGGAAGAACGAAGCTCCGGTTCCGAAAATGCACCCTTTAAAGAAGTTCATAATGGAAACGTTCAAGATCGAAGAGATTGATTATGACAAATTCAAAAAGGACAACAAATGGGCCATCCGCCCGGATAAGAAGAAGAAGGGGGATAAAGAATAGAGTGTTTAATAATAAAATGTCTTTCTCACTCACCCGTCTCAACTTTTCGCGGAACATCAGAACTCGTGTGTTCACCGACCCGACGCAGTACGACACGGAAATCAATGCGGCGCGTGGATTTAGTAAACCGTCGGTGACCACCAGCGTGGCGCCTGTGAAACAAGCCATGGAACAATTCTTTCCCAGGGTCACCGAACAGGAGGTCCTCGAAGCGCAGAACCTGTGGGCGCAGTCCATAGTGGAGATCTCGAAATCCTTTTTGATGGGTGGAGATTACGTGAGCCTCGCCGGTGAGCGCGCGGGTGAGTTGTACGGATACGACCACTCTAACGTACTCTTCAAACCGACAAAGGCTTCGGAGCAAAAGTTTCGTCCCACCGCCAACGACGCGATGTCATACTTCGTGGGACACGACGCCGTCATTAGCGGTTATAAGGAAGACCAGGGTTTTGCCATCAACGCCAAGAAGGGTTTTTCTGAGGTCAACTTCGATAATCACCAGATCGACTGTCACGGTGACGTGGCACACGCCATGGGTACCTACGAGTTCACGTGTGCCACCACCGGTGAGATTTCAGAAGTCGAGTACACCTTCGGATACAAGCGTAACGACGATGGAAAGGTGCGCATCTGTCTACACCATTCCTCCATCCCGTACGAGTCGGGTAATAAGACGTCTCACGTGAAACGAGTAAAGTCACACATGAAGCGTAAGATCGCGGTCGACCCCGATCAGTGCGATCCCGAAGCAAACGAGGGTCGAACCGTCAGACCGTCGGTATAAACTCCCACCGAAGCTGCTGGGTAATCAGGCGCCAGATGACATCTTGTTGGTACAACTTCTCTTTAGATTTGAGGAGAGGAAAATATTGCAGATACTCATCCTCCCCCAAAAGTTCACACATCTTATATAAAACGTATGAATAACTTAAAAAGTTTTTCCGTTCCGTCGGGCAGTTATCGTCGAAAGGTTTTTGAATATCCTTGAACATCATACGCAACGTCTCTTCGAGTTCCTGCGACATGCTCGGGGGTTTTATCCCATTGAGGATGTTTGTGATGTAGGGAACGTGTTCATAAAACTTGTTTAGGCGTAGTTTTTTCAATAAAGACCTAATTTTTGCGTGCGTTATGTCTTCCAGTTTTCGTATCTTGATCTTTTTTAGTTCCGAACGCAGTGATTCGATGACTTCGTCGGGGATGGTGGTCATCTCCTGTGCCTGGAACTGACTCAACCATTCGTTGAAGTGATTCTCCCTCTTGTACGAGTAGTTGATGATCTTTTCGGACGTCTCCTGTTCCTCCCGATAGGTCAACTCTTCACTGATCAACGTCGTCACAACCGCACCGCAATTCTCACAGGTGAGATCACTGGTTTCTGGAAAGTGAACTAACCGTCCCTCGTCTTTACATTTTGGACACATATCTATGAGGTGTTGCGTCGGTCGAGAGATGTTATGGTTCTCGACTTGTATGAGATAGTCTCTGAAGATGTCGGACCTTTTTAGACCGACGGTCTCTTTGATGCCGAAGATGTTGTCCGTGTTACACTTGTCAGTGTCGGTGTCGGTGCTCTCGTCGTCAGCTATGTACTCAGTCAGGTACGGCATGCACTTGATGATGTATTCGGACATATCCGCTTCAATCTTCCGTTTGTTGTGGGGCTCCTTAAGTATCAGGTCCTTGTACTCCGATATTCGATTATTATACCTACTTAAAAAGTTACCCTCCATTGTATGTATATGTACATGTTGTTCAACCTTTTAAGTAGTATCATTTTATTCTGGAAAAATATAACCACGCCACGTAACTACAAGATCGTACAAGAAGAACTCGAGTACAACGTGGATTACAACCTAAAATATCACATCGAAGATGACTTTTGGGAGGAAGAGAGCAAAGACTGGGACGGTATCCTCGACAACTTCTACGTCGACGCGACGCACCAGGACTTCAGGTACACCGCCATACCGCAGTGCGTCGAAGACATCGCTCTGAGAATCAAATACTATTTTAACGGTCACATCTATTCGGTCATCACGGAAGACCTGAATTACCTACCGGGTCATAACGAAAACCCGTCGATGCATTTCAGCATCCCCCTCACCAGTGCCTGGATCGTTGACCACGACGACAAGCCTAAGATGAACATCACCCATAAAGTCAGGCGATACGCGGGACCCCGCGGGGATTTCCACGGCCAAGCCGTACCTCTTCGGAACTTTTTATACTTCACCGAAGAAATTTTGAAGTCGAGATTCCCGAAAATTATATTAACAAACAGTCTCGGGATGAAGAAGACTATATCTACACTCGACGGCTACACGACTAATCTTCAGATACCTTAGTGGCCAGGTAGAACTTCAGTTCGCCCAGGTTGGCGACGTTATATTTTAATATCAAAAATCGATTCCCATTCTCTTGGATGATCTGCACACTCGCACACATTGAAGTCGCCTTGGTGAATATGTTGAGGTATTTCAACGAATACAGACCCTTGATCGTGGGCGAATCCTCGACGCATTCGATCGACGTTTCCTGATTAGCGAAGTCACCTTCACAGTTGAACTTAATCTCTTTTCCCGTCCGGATTATTTCAATATAGTTGCCTATGTTGGACATGTCCCGACACAGGCGTTGGAAATCTATCGACGGGAGGGTGGTCACTGTCGTCATCTCAACTTCAGGCACCTCTATTCTACTCTCGTTTATGTCCAGCAGCTTCAACTGAAACTTCGTGTTCGTCTTCTTGGTGTCGCTGGAGATGGATATGTTCATGTATTCCTTACAATTGATGTCGATTTGGAGGACGTCGTTGTTCGTGATCGTTTTCAGGAGTTTGAAGGTGTTGGAAATGTTAATACCAGCAATCACCTCTTCCTGCTCACACTTGTACTCTTCGAAATTATCAGCAGAGAGGAATATGTCGACCAGTGACGTCCGCGCGGTGTCGAGTGTCACGATGTACATTCCATCTCTTCTGAAGTACACATTAACGTCATTGAGAATATCCTTCAGAACTTCGAATGTCGATTTAAAGGCGGCCGCCTGAATAGTGACCAATTTCATTTCTACATTCGATTCGATTTACATCTTTAACTCCGTGTACGCGTTTCCTTTGCTCACGTCCTGACTGATCTTATCCTCCAACTCTTTCGTCATCGGCGGCTGCAAGGATTTACCGTAATCATCAAGCGAGAACATGTGTGCATTGTCACCTTTTCCGTCTAGGCTGGAGAAGCTGCAACCCATCCCACCCATCAAGCTGTGCTGGATCTCCTTGGCGGGAAGAAGACTCTCGAGCCAGTTTTTGATCTCCTGACCCACTAGAATTTTACCATTCTGGGTCAGCATGGTAGGCACTCGGGTGATTTTAGATTTGTAACTCGAGGGTATACCCTGTGTGTTGATGTTGTGATACTGAACCAACTGTTTCAACTGGTGATGTTGGTTTACATACTCGATAACTTCCATGCTAAATTTACAACGGGGGCTGTAAATCAAGAGAGACATCTAATATTTCATGAGGTTAAATTGGAAAAAAATTTAACGCGTATAAGTAATATGAACTACCTGGTTGCATTTATACTTCTAATTGTCGTATTCGTTTTGACGAATGAGAATGAGGCGTACGGATTATCAGGCTACGTGAGACCTCGTGAGACACAGCTGATGGACCCGTTCCCTGATATGACGGGTTGGGAGGAGGTGAAAAACGACGCCAGCGCGGACCTCATGGAGAGAGTGGTCATGTTGACGAACGGTGAGATCCACAGTAGGACCGGTATCAAGAACTACATCATAGAGACCACCTCGATGAAAAAGTTTACAAAGGAGACTGAAAATATATACGAGTGTCGCTTCATGACTGTTAAAAAGAATGGGTTTTCTTTTGGTTTCAGCGTGGTCGTCTGGTTCATCGCGGAGGGGAACAAACCCCTCCGACTGCTCGCGATACGATCGCAGCCTATAGGGTATCAGCCATCCAACGAGGATCCAGGAAAGTCGATGGGAAAAGATTTTATAAACTACAATCTCGTCAAAGAGAATCACATCCCCGACAAAAGTGATTTCGACTCGTCGATGGCTGTGTTCCGGGATCCGAACGCGCGAGTGGAGCGATTGTACATCCCAGATCCCATCGGAACTGATATCAAGGAGACCAGGGCTAACCTGGCGAACCTCAGGAGTGACGTGGAAGAGGGCGTGAACACCGCAGGGAGGAACGTCTCAAAGTTTTTACGAAATCTAGAGGATGACCCGAGTTTGGTTCGTGGACTGGAGAGGATCGGGTTTGAAACGGTCGAAAAATAATTTACCGTCATGTTAGGATGCTGAGCATATCGGACGTCAACAAGATTGACACGCGTCGCAAGCAGATACGGAAAGAAATTTACACCAAAATATACGACCAGTTCGTCTCCAAAATCAGACAGTCGGTGGAGTTGGGATGTAAGCAGATTTTCCTCCAGGTGCCCAGCTTTCTGGTCGGCTATCCTACGTTCGACAGGCAACAGGCGGCGCAGTACGTGTCGAGACAATTCCTTCGGGGTGGTTTCTCCGTGCAGCTGGTTTCTCCCACCGAACTGTACATTGCCTGGTACACCCCGAAGAAGAAAAAAGAGCTTCGCGAGAAAGTGGAGGAGGAGGCGGCTGACGACGATGTACATTTTCCCACGCTTATGAACCTGAAAAAGATGGCCAATAAATACAGGCGGAGCGCCGCGTGAGAGCTTCACTTTATTTTTATGAAGGTAATGTATAATGTCCGAAAATCTTAACGTGCTGTGTGAGGCGAAGCGCGAGTACCTCGGGCAAATGTCGCTTATCATGACACCGGCGATGATAGAAACTTTTCAGGAATTGTACAATGAAGCTATCAAGAACGCGAAGGGAAAGCAGGTTCTCATCATGTTCCAGAAACTTCTGAAGGAGGTTCCTAACTGGTCAAACGCGATGTCGAAGCGACACACCGACAACATCACCGATCGGTGTGTGTGGTTTTCCGACTTACTGGCCGCTGTGTTCGTGGCGTGCACCAAGATTCTGTCCGCGGTGCGTCTCAAGGCGGATAACAAGAAGATTTCCCTCAAGCTTCCCACGGAGGAAGTGTTCATCCAGACCGTGTACAACAACGCAGCGAGGGATCTGTATAAAGACCCTTACGTCTTCCACGAAGAACAGAGCGAATACGCTCGCGATGATAACTTGACCGCTCGGTTCACAACTACCATCGAAAACACCGTGAAGGAACTGATCCCAGTCCAGCAGATACTTCAAACGTATATGTCACAAGAGACCCGCGATATAGACCTCGACGGCGAAGTTCAGGATAGCATCGACCCCGACGTGCTCGACGAGGGGGAACAGGAAGAGGAAGAAGTCACCGAGACTCCAGCCGAGGGTGAAGGTGAGGCCGCCACTGAGGAGGCCACCGAAGGTGAGACACAGGCGGCGACCGACGTGGCGACGACCGACCTCCAACCCACGGGTCTTGAAAATGAATTCAAAACCGTCCCGGGTGTACAGGCTCCGAGCATGGAGCTGGACGAACCCACGCCCGAGGAGTACCAGGACCAGCCCGCTCCACCGACGGCTCCCGAAAATGATGTTCTCTTCGGTGACGCTCCAGAACGCAGGATAAAAAATCCCCGCTATAATTAAATGGAAGATCTGTCCAATTATCTGAGAGACCCACTGAGTGCGGCCTTCATCGCCGCCGGTATCACCGCCGGGTACATCCACATGAAAGCCTATTTGAACAACGAGGGTAAGCTCGAGCTGAACAAATACACCAAACCCGCGACGCTGAATGCCATCCTAACTTTCTTTATTGTCTCGGGTGGAATCGGTAAGCGTGAGACCATTTCAACCGAGCCTTTCTAACTTAAAGATTATGATTTATTAAAATATACAATGGCGAGCGTTACCGCCTTTAACGATATGATGAGCCAATTTCTTGTGGAACTGCACAGGACATTCCCAGAAGAAAAGGGTATCAAGAAAATGTTGACGAGCTTCGATGTACTGAAAGCGTCGAACCCGCGTCTAGTAGTGGACGGGTTCATGAACGGCGTCTCGCCATACGCCACGCAGATCTCCTCCAAGGACGACACCTTCCTGTTGGAAGAGTGCAAGAAAATTGACTTCTTGAAGGAACTTGACCTCAGCTCTTATTGGACGCGGATGTCTCCGAACACGAAGGATGCGACGTGGCAATATCTCCAGACGCTGTACATGCTCGGCACCACCATCACCTCGATGCCACCGGAGCAGATGGCACAGATCGAGGCACTCGCGCAGACCGTCGCTTCCAAACTACAGGATGAAGGCGGTGAGCTAAACGAAGATGCTCTCATGAAGATGATGGGTAGCATGCTTGGCGGTCTCGGAAAATAACCTAACAGTATACTAAATGAAGGTTTGGTTTGACGACCCTGGCCAACTCGTCAGTGAAAAAAACTTTTTACAGTTCTGGCCCAATTCTAACCAGAGCCCAGAGGACAGGATCAACTCAGCCTCTCGATTTATTATTTATGCCGCATCCTTGCTCTATTTAATCAGGCGCGACCCCCGAGTGTTTATTCTCGGTGGGACTCTCATCGGTGTCATTTACGTCCTCCACAAAGCGAAGATGGTTCGCGAGACGTTCATCCCCACCCCCGCGCCGGGGCAGGGTGGGCGTCCCAACTGCCAGAAGCCCACTATGGACAACCCCTTGGGTAACGTCCTCATGAGCGACTATAGCACCGCCCCTAACAGGTTGGAGGCGTGCTATTATCCCTCTGTGAAGCCACACGTGCAGCGCTACACGTCGGACCGAATCCCGTACGACAGTGGGCGTTCGAGGACCGCGATGCCGAAGTACCTTCGCAACGCGATGGAGAGGCAGTTCGTCACGATGCCCGTGACTAATATTCCAGGAGGGCAAACTCAATTCGCGGAGTGGTTGTACGGTCCAAAGAACGGCCCAATGTGCAAAAGTAACTCAAAATTCTGCAATCCCAACGCCCGAGGTGCTCAGCTCGAATCTTTCTCAGGACTCGCTAGCGATGGTGATAGGCGATAATTATCTTATGTTATAATAAATGGCGTACCAACTCCAACCCGGACTCTCCATCGTTCAGAACAGCGGGGCCCTCCCCCCGGTCAAGGCTACTGACGAGGTTTTTGTGTACCCCCAACCAAGTGAACTCAACTGCGGTTCTTGCCGACCGAACACGATGCTGTACGGCACCGCGCCGTTCAAGGCTGGAAAGGGAGCCCCAGCGCAGCACATAGACGTCAGTGACCAACTTCGTCCTCAGAGCACGTCTCGCTTCAACAAGCACATAGTGGAGACGTATGACCGTGGATACTTTCCCCTCAACAACATGGAGTGCAAGCTCCCTCTTAGGTCTATGTCGTACGAACCCTCCTCCACTCGCTCTGACCTCCAGAACAACCTTTTCAGTCAAAGGTATTTTAGTAAAAAATAAATGTTAATAAGTAATAAGAATGGCCGATCCCATCTCTCTGATGGCGGTTGCCGGACTCGTAGTCGCGGGTCGTAACTTGAGCTCGAAAACGAAACCTCCTGAAGTTACTACCGAACCGTTATTTATGAAGCAGCCCGTCGTCGTGGAGGAAGACAATTTCGAACCTCCCGTGCGAATTGAGCACAAGCGCGAAATGGCAAACTTTGGTGACATCGCGCCCGGTGCACGAAGCAGTGGTCAGGAGATGGGTGATATGAGGAACCGAATGTACGACCATGGCCGAATGAACAACCTGTCCCCCATAGAGAAGGAGTTGGTCGGCCCCGGTCTCGGGCTCGGTGCCAACGTCCCAGCGGCGGGAGGTTTTCAGCAGATGATTCGTGTCAACCCGGTGAATGTCGGTGAATACAAGCTGACGACTCTCCCAGGCAGGACCGGACCCGCGGCTGATCATAGCGGTGGCAGGGCCGCGGTGGTTGGTCAGCTCACCCATAACAAGCCCGCGACCACCACACACCTCCCCTCGCGTCTTCCCACCGTGCCCGGAAGGGCTCAGGGCATGACCGGCGTCGTCCCCCGCACCGAACACGAACGGACCAAGCGAACTACGAACCGTTCGCAGACCGGGCACAGGCGGGATGGTCTCGAGTTCAATCCCGCGAAGCGCGTCATCTCCAGTCTCACCTCGGCGCAGGACCCCACCCGATTCAAGAGCGATAACAACGGCATGCATTTGATGTATAACAACCAACCGGCGCCCGGTATTTCGAATTTCAAGGGTGGCTACACGAACACCGTGGCGGCTCAGATGAACGCGAAGAACAACGAGCAGTTGATGAAGTACGGATTCCGCCCGGAGGACAAGCGTGGAAAGGCGAACCGTATGGGCAACGCCGGGCGTATGAATGTGAGAGAGTCGGCGCTCAAACAAGGTGGCGCTGTGACCGCGGTCCGAAGCGACACGAGCCGAATAGACGGGCGCCTCGCGGCTGCCAACGGTGGGTGGATGCAGAATTACCAACAGAAGCCCTACCACAATTTCAACGCGTACAAGGGCCAGGGCAATCCTCACGTCAACAACCTCGGTCTGGTCAAGAGACAGTTGGAAAACAACCCGCTCGCGCACCGATTCTACCAGTGAAAATAGGTTTAAGAATAAAAGAAAACACTCATTAAAATATTATACCTGTATTTTAATGAAGGTTCATAACTTTACGATCGACAGTAGTCAGAGGGACCCGACTGTCCACGCGAACCCGAATGATTACACCGTGAGTCTGGACGACGCTATATACGACGTGCAGCAGATAAAATTAGTCAGTGGACGCGTGCCTTGTCCGCAACTATTGATAAACGAGTCGAATCAAAGTTTCAGTTATTCACAAGGTGGAACTACATATGGAGTAACATTTCCCCCTGGAAATTACACGGGTACGGAGCTAGCGGCGTTATTCCATTCGAATTTCAACATCTCTTACAACCCGTCGAAGAATAGTTTTGGTATGGGAACTCCCGTCGGTGGGGAAATCACTTTCTTATTTGCATCTGGAAACGGTGGTGGACAATCAGCAAATACAAACATACACGAAATACTGGGCTTGCCACCCATAGATATTATTATGCCCGGAAATCAATTCGGCGCGGCTAATTTTAAAGGTCCCAATTCCCTAGTGCTGCGCATCTCGTCTGGATCCGAAAAGATGAATCAGAGTGTGTACGTGTCCGAACCGTATTATACCGGTCATATCCTTCTGGACGGAACTGACTTTGTGAACGCGAACGGTAACGACGATAAGTTGACCCACGAATTTCATTCCGGTGCTCTTAAATCCGTCAAGGATCTTCGCATCGAGTTTTTCTATATGAGTCAAGGTCGTTTGATTCCTTATGATTTTAGGAACCAGAATCACGTGCTGAAATTCGAAATCACCTGTTCCACCGACAAACTGGAGAATCTGACATCCTTGTCACCAGCCGAGGAAGAAAAAGAGGTCGTAAACATTCCAGATACGACTACTGTCGAAAAGGAAAAGAATCTTTACGAATTCAAAATTGAATGGATTTACATCACGCTCATAGTCTTCACAGGAGTTCTCCTGATCTTATCTATGGGTAAGAGACGTACCGCTTAGCGGGTGATGGCGTAGACCGGCTGGGCGGGCTTGGAGACACGACCGTTGACGGTAGTCACGATGAGGTACACCACGACGGAGAGAAGGGTGGTGAGGAGGGCGGTCATGGCGTAAGCCTTGCCGCCGTTGCGGGGGACCTTGACCACCTGGGTGATCGACCAGCGAACGAAGTCCTGGACGGACATCGCAGCGGCGAAAGAGAAACCCGCGACGATGGAGTTAAGGGTCTGGGTAGAAAGCTCCTGTGAGACGAGGTTGACCGTTTCGATGGCGGCGGACATTGTTGGTTATATATTAAACGGGGAAAATAATTCATTCGAATGACAATTTCTCCGGTTCGACTATCTTTTTAAATTTTTTAGACCGTATCTTTTTGGTTTTAGTGAAAAGTTCGTCGTCTGAATCATCTGTGCTCTGCTCTGATTCATACCGCTTAAACTGATCCTCATCGTCGTTGAAAGACCATGGCTCAGGTTCATTCATTCTGTTTATTGATAGCATTTTTTAACATCTCCTCTACCGGGGATTGAGGAGTCCACGTATCCCACAGGTCAAACGCTAGATTAACTTCAGTCAGAAAGGGGTCATCTCCTGAGTACCTGACGAAGTCGGGACATTCCTCTTCTGGGACCTCCTCAGCCTCCTCCTGCTCAGAGTCGGTGTAAATTTCTGGCATAGTGCTCCCCACACACTGACCCACTGTGCACATCGCACAATACTTTTGAGCATATTCGACGTCTCCTGATATTATTACGTCCCTGCCACATCCTTTGGCGTATTTACCTGCGATTAGCACACTCTTTTCGAACACGGGTAAGATGATGTCCGTCATCGCAGAGATCCAATTTTCCATCATATTTTCGTCGGAACCACCGAATCCGGTTTGCATAAACATTAAATACAGGGGAGATTGTTTTATTTCTAATAAAACGTCCCAGACTGAGTAAAAAAAAGAGGTAATAAAACCCCTTGTAATATTAGATGAATCTTCAGCTGAAGAAGTTCAAACCCGAGGGGATGACGGACGACCGTGTGTGTGTGTTCATTGGGAAACGTAACACCGGTAAGTCCACGTTGGTAAAGGACATAATGTATCATAAGAAACACCTTCCGGCTGGTATCGTGCTCTCGGGTACCGAGGAGGGTAATCATTTCTATTCTACCTTTATACCCGACCTTTTCGTGTACGGGGACTATGATCGCGATGCAATAGAGAGAGTCATGGCCAGGCAGCGCAAGCTGGTCGGCGCCGGGAAGAAAAATTGCGGCGCCTTCATGCTTCTGGACGATTGCATGTACGACTCGAAGTTCTTGAAAGACACGTGTATTCGTCAGTGCTTTATGAACGGTCGTCATTGGAAGATTTTTTTCATGTTGACGATGCAATATGTGATGGACTTACCACCGGCACTTCGAGCTAACGTCGACTACGTTTTCATCCTTCGTGAAAACATCATTCAGAACAGAGAGAAGTTGTACAAGGCGTTCTTCGGAATATTTCCTTCTTTCGACATGTTCTGTAAAGTCATGGACGCATGTACCGAGAACTACGAGTGCTTGGTCCTGGATAATACCGTCAGATCAAACAAAATCCAGGACTGTGTGTTCTGGTACAAGGCGACGGTCAGGAAAAACTTCAGGGTGGGAAGTCCCGACCTCTGGAAACTGCACAAGAAGATGTATAATCCCAGGCACGGAGACGTCAAGGAGGAAGACGCTAAGAAGGCGACGAAACAGACTAGGTTGAAAATCACAAAGACGAGGTGACCTGCGTCTGAGGCAACATTGAAAAAGCTATGGGTATATTAAATGGCTGACCCACGTGTTACCACGATGAACCTCTCAGACAACGGAGACGGGATGGTACCCCTCAATCCGACCACGGCGTTTCATCAAAACGAGGCGTCGTATGCGATTCAGGAGGAAAAAAATATAATTCAACAACAAGAGACGATGGACTCTACGCCGATTCACGATATTATGATGGAACCTCCCACCATGACCCACGAGCCCAAGATGCAAGGTGCCATGCCGCACATGACAGCTCCGGATCCTCAGGGTGCGTATCAGATGCAGGCGGAGAAGCCCGCGAGCAAGAATGTGTTCAACTTGACCGATGATCAGCTCACCGCTCTCGTCGCAGGTTTCTGTGCGGCGGTTTCTGTGTCTAAGCCCATCCAGGACCGCCTGGCGACCTCTATCCCCAAATTCCTTAACGAACAAGGGGGTAGAAGTTTGGTCGGACTCGCCTCCACCGGAGCAGTGGCGGCCGTCGTTTTCTTCCTAGTGAAGGATTACGTGGTTAAGAACTAATTCTCCCAACCCATATTAGAATAAATGCTCTCATCGAAGAACTGGTGCGCAATCAGATTACCAGCCACGAAAGTCCCAAGTAATAAGGAAATAAGCTTCCATTTCTTACTGCTCGGGGCGTTAGGATCCTGCATAGCCTCGCGTGTGTCAGGCGAAAACTGATTTATTATGTATATCATCGCGAAAGAAATAGCGGTGGCCGCGAAGAAGAAACCCCTGTCGACGGCGAGTCGAGGGAACTTTCCTATGGAGAACCGCAAAAGGTTGGGAACGATAAGCGTCATCCAGATGAGATTGATGGTATAGTCTCGAGAGAACTGAGGGACGGCGAGCATCGAGAACACGATGACCCAGGCCATGATGGCCTGACCCAGAACGGAATAAGGTGTTTTCATTAAACTACACTAAGATTATTTTAGCGGTCCTGGACGTGTTGACCACAGAATTCGGTCTTCTCCATAACCCGCTCGTAGACGCCCAGGTTGACGCAGATGTCTCTGAGTTCCTCGTAATTCTTCCAGAACTCTGGACTGTGTGAGTACTCCTTCACCGTGCAGTGCGCCAGCTCGTGGATCAATACGTGAAAGATCTCGTTTGGCTCTCCGTCGAGGCACACCGCGATCTCACCGCCTTTGTTAGTGTTCGTACCCACGGTCTGACTCATCCAGAGCTTTCCCGTGATGGGGATGTGACGCGTGAGCAACTCGAACTTCTCGTTCTTTGCCTCCTTGAGATGTTCCCTGAGTTTTTTGTATTTTTCGTTCACCTCCTTCAACTTTTCGTTTTCCCTGGTGGTGAACAGTATGACGAGGACCACAACGACCAATAGGTACTTGATCATCTCTTACTTATACACAAAGATAAATTTAGTGTACAGTTCGGATATAGGGTTTCCCTCCAGACCCTCCCACAGCGCCAATCTAAACCCTAATTCTTCTAAGTGCGTCACTAATAAATCTTTGTACGCGACGGGCTCTGATTTAGGCCCTTCCGCATAGAACGGGGTGTCCACCAGGTTAACAAACAGTTTCTCACCAAACCCGCCGTTCGCGTGGTCCTTGAGTTTGAAAAAATTACCACTCTCGTCGAGGTACGGTGTGCCCCATATTATCTTCTCCGAGTCGGGGATGATTCCTATCAATTTCCCACCGGGTTTCAACCTCTTCCTTATTTCGTGAAGTGAACTGTGAAAGAGGTCTCGCGTGGCGAATATGTAGTGCAGTGAGAAGTTATAGCACACTATGTCGTGCTTTCGGTTCGGACACCCGTGTATGTCACCCTCATAAAAGTTCACTCGGAGGTGCATATTCCTGGCGCGGGACCGAGCCTCTTCCAACGCGGACGGCACTGGGTCGCACATGTTCATGTTGGCGCCACATTTGTGCCATTTCTGGAGATCACCGCCGAATCCACACCCCACGTCCAGGATCGAGTTCCCACTCTCGGTCACGGACTGGATCAGGGTTCGTTTGGCCTCGTTGTGAGTCTTCCTTAATTCTTCCATACTTACTCTGACTTCGTGTGTAAACTTTAATTACTTAAAGTTTTAGGTGGAGAGAGTACTATAAGCAATGTCTCTTACTCAAGATTATACCACTGTTCCCGGTCAGCTGTACGCCTGCCTCTCGGTCGTCGGACCGGAATCGCCACAGAAGAACGAGAAGTTCGGCATCAAGATTCGAGGCGCGTTCTCTAACCGAGAGGAAGCCTCTAATCACGCCAAGCGGCTTCAGAAAGAAGACCCGACCTTCGACATTTACGTCGTAGACATGTACAAGTGGCTCTTAATCCCTCCGGACCCCAGTGCAATCGATGACACGCACTACACTAATGATAAACTCGAGGAGATCATGATTGGATACAAGGAGAATCAAGCGATGGCTGCTAGAATGTTTCAGGAGAGGAAGGATAATATGAAGACAACCACGGGTTTCACCCCGGGTGACGAGAACTCTCAGTTTTACACTAAGCCCGACGAGGCGCCCGTTTCCCACCCCGCCGAGGTCCTCGAGCGTCTCAAGAAAGAGAAGCCCAACACCCCGATGGAGGATCTCGTCAAGGAGGCCGACGCGATCGTCGCCGTTGAACTCGAGGAAAGAAAGAAGCAGCGCGAGGCGGAAGACACCGCGAGCTCCACCAATGCAAAGTTGGGGGAAATCACCGAGGATGGTGAAACCGAAGTATCATCCAACCCGTAAATAAAATGACACGTATTATTAATAAAAAATGATCGGAATTATAATAACTATCTTGATGGTCGGTGCCTTCTTTATTTTGTTTTTCAAACCATCGTACACCATCAAAGATGACGAGGAAGAGGAAGAGGAAGAGGAAGTTCAGAAAGAGGAATCTTCGAATGTTGGATACATCGAGGATACCGGACTGGATTCGTACGGAGCTGTGTTTGAGAAGGGCGACATGGGCACTTTTGTGGCGTATTCGACCGTGGCGGATGACAGTTGGCTCAGCGGTTCGCCCGTCGTAGATGAAATCATCTAGGTGTATCTCAATATGACAGGTTGCATCGTTTTGCCCATGAAAAATCCTAGAAGGAAGACCGCGAACGCGATTATCCAAGTGCTCTTAGGGATGTTTTTGAAGGGGTCGACAGAGTCTTTCTCCTCCTGGTAATACGGCATTTCGTTCGGGGGTTGATAATAATACTGCTGAGGGGGTTGGTCCGATGGGGGTTCAACTTCCTCCTCCTGAACAAGTGGGTCGATTTCAGGATTATAATTAATTGGATTACCAAGATCACTCTCCATTACTAACTTATTTTTCTATTTTTTTAAGCATCATCTGACTCACTTTCTTCACTCGCGTCGTCGATGAAATCCTTGAGGTTTCCGTCTTCATCAACTTCGTCGTCATCTTCGTCATCTTCGCTATCATCGTCGTCGGAGGAGGAACGATACTCGTCGTCGGTGGCGATGTCGGATTCGCAGTCGGTGTCGGTGTCGTCGTGATCTTCGGTGCAGTAGTCATCGTCGAGGACCGTTTCGGCCGGGATGAAGACCTTGGGATTCTTAACAATTCTACCGGAACGTGTTCTCGTGCTCATTATTATAGTACAGACGTGATTATTGTTTAAGTAGGTTGATAATGTTAGGGGTAAGGGTGTGGACCCTTGGGTTTGATTTCTTACATACCAGGCACATCTGTTTAATTTTCCCTTTGGAAACCGCGTAGGTCATCAAATTATCGTGCCTGGATCCGATTGTCTCACAGAATTTCGAGGTGGTCGTGAAGGTCAGTGTATTCCCCTTCTGACGCTTTATGTCTATTATTTTCATGTTCGCGTCCACCGGCATGAACTTATTCATAAAGCGTTCGAAACACGGCTTTACGTCCGGTAACGCTTTTTTTTCAAATTTTTTAATCTCCTTGCACTGATTCAGCTCCTCTTTGTTGGGATAGAGCAGTTGCGTAACGTCACCCGGCAACTCGTGTCGGCGACCGCAGAAATCCTTACAAAAACCATCCCTGCGCCCGTGCAGTGTCGGACAGGTACAGAAGCATTTCTGTAGGATCTGCTTTCCGCTCACGAGGAACCACACGTGGTTTGAGTGATGTTTCCTCTCCGTGTTCTCGCACCATCGCGACGTGGTCGATACCAGGTACGTGTTTTTACTTTTAAACATTTTTGTGATGTACGCTTCATCCTGCCCGGTCATGTTCTTGCGTATGAAGTTCTCGAGTGCGTTTTTCAGGGCCACGTCGTACACCTCGTCTTTCATCTGATCGACGGTGAACGAACCCTCCTTTCGCTTTGGTTTCGTGACGTCCAGGGCTATGGTCTCTGTGACATCCGTCCTGACGGCGGTCGACGCGAGCATTAAAGGGTCGGGGTCGGGTGAGATTCGCGTCAGCGACGATAACGGCCACGTGTATTTAAAAAAGGGGAGGTACATCCCCTCGACCACACCTTTGCTCATCTTATGCGACCAGGGCATGCGAAAGCCGCTGCCCTTGGTTTTTCGTGCCGGGTCGCCGTAGACGCTCGAGTCTATGATGGTTTCCCACGCCGTGTCTCTGTTGTGACTGAAGAGGTCTGAGATGATGAACTCCCTGAGAGACACCGCGATGTCTTGATTCACCACCATCCCCGGCCAGTTCAAGTGCACACCGGTCTTGATCTTTTCGCCCGATTGTTTAGGCTCCGCGACCGAGATGATGCACACCTTACCCCCGAATTTCTTCACACACCTACAAATTACGGTGGATATCTCGCCAATCTCGTCAATGCCGAGACCGGTGTCGGCTTTATAATCGACATCAACAAAGAAGTTATAGGTGGGTGTCTTCTGTTCCACGACAAACACCTTCTCACCATCGTTCACAGCCTTGATGTAATTATCGTAAAATTCTACCAATCTAGCACACGGGACAGACAGGCATCCGCCGTCGAGGAGTACGTGTGATGGATTAGGGTTTTTTTTCAGAAAACCGTTCGAAGTGCACCAGATTTTGAACGAAGACATGTTTACTTACTTGTATCAACGATTATCTCCTCTAAACCAGTTCGAACAAGAGACGTCCTGATATTCCTTCGATTGACTCAGTTCCTTCTTAAAGACGAGGAGTTCGTACACGGTCATTTTCTCATTTTCTTTGATCCAGTCATCGACTTCACTTTCACAAAATCCTCTGTTCTTTTCTAAGAGTTCCGAAATCTGTCGTAAAATGAAAGCTTTTGACTTCATCTCTATTTTATACTGAATTTTTTTCTATCCTGTGATTGCACACACTGGTAAAACGAGGGGTTCTTGATAACGTTGTCGATGATGAGCTTCCACCGCTTCCTGGCGTTGAACTCCGGGAGCGTGTCCCACGACATGTAATCGTTTTCATCGTGCGTTTTCCTGATTGGCTGATTATGGAGTTTTTTCAACACGTATTTAGCCTTTTCTTCGTAAAACCTGCGCACCTGGTTGTGTTGTTCTGCTCGACTGAAATCTACATAAAACACAAATACGTTATATTCGAGGTCCACGGTGGGACTCTCTTTAACGATGAAGTTGAAATCTGTATACTCACCGTTTTTGAGAGAGATGACACCACGGGTCTCTTCTTCAAGCTCTCGGAGTGCACAACGAATCGGGTTCGAGATTTCTCTGCGTCTACAACCCCCCGTCACGAATATCCAATCCTTAAATCTGAAGTCACGCACGGTCAGAAACCGTGGTTGGTCTCCCTCAAATGATACTAGAACTGCGATTGCTTTGTGTTTTTTCATAGCGCATTAGCGTTTCTACTATTAGTCGACAAGTTATTCCTCGGATTTCTCGGCGTCTAAAACCTGCTCTTCGACTGTGTCTTCTTTCGCCGTGTCGATGCTGATCTTCGTGGGCTGGGACAGGTGGCGCGCGACATGACTGCTGAAGGTTTTCAACTCGTCGACGTCCTCCTTGTACTTCTTCATCTCACGGAAAAGAAAGATGACAGCGGCGATGCAGACCACGGCGGCGATGCTTGTAAGGACCTCACGATCAATTGGAATCATTATAATATGAGTGCGATGTTTCTTTTTAAGTAATTACACCCATCGAGACACCGTCGTCTTTGGGACACTGGTACGGGCTGGTGGCGAACTGCACGGCTTGGAAATGCGTGGACTGGCAACTTTTTTCGGTCGGAGGCGTCGCGGGCTGTCCGATGAATCTTTCGATAGTCTGTGCTCTGGGGTTGTATGTCAGCACAAAGACGATCGCTAAGAGGAATATAATCTTCCACATACCATTTAGTTAGAATATAATAAACCGCACATGCCGTTCTCTACACGTAACACGTTGTAGTTAACAGCGTATATAGAGTCGTCAAAGTCTTGCGCCGTAGACTGGATGCGGGCCGAATCAAGTCGGCTGAAGTTTAAGGTACCGGTCGGTTGTAACTTGGCGGCGTCCAGGCAGAAAGGCACGAAGAAAAGCTTCGAACCCCTGACACTGGAGTTGGACGTGTGGTAATAGAGAGGTACCGAAGAAAAGTTAGGATCGGCGAACTTGTAGTCCGCGATGTCGGTGCCGTTGATCTGGAGTTTGAGTTTGTTTGCGGGGTCGAGGATGCCGAGGTTGCTGCCACCTGCGGCGAGGTACTTGATCGGGTGGTTGAAATTCAGTTCCTGAATCTTCGAACCAGATCCGACCGACTTTTGCACCTGAGTGAAGAGCATGTTTTGAGCGCCACCGCTGGCGAAAACCTCGCGCTCCTCGGTGTCGAGGTACGCGTAGTTGGCGTACACGTTCCAGCCGTACGTATTGGCGGCGGTCCCCCACGTGATCCTAATTTCAACGTCGTGGTAAGATAAACTGACAAGCGGTAAGGCTGACTGCCAGTTCTCACAGAAAGCAAACCGGAGAGGGTAGAATTTCTCGTCGGTAGCGCCGCCGTAGAGGTCTCCGATGACAGACTTGGACTGCGACGTCGCGGAGAGGGTAGGCGCGATGAGGGTGGAGTACGTGGAGTCCTGGGTGTCTATAACTTGACCCCCGCAAAGAAGCTCGACCTTGGAGATGAGATTGGTCCAGTCAGTGATGGCGGCGGTGTCAGCCTCGGCGACGCGGTGCGGTGCGAGGTAGACGTAGTTGAGGAGGTCACCCTTGCGCTCGAAGCGCACGGTTGACATGCCGTTGTTGTTGACGTTGCCCTGGATCACCTGACGTTCGACCGTCTGACTGAAGTTGGTATACCGTTTATAAGTTGAGCGAAAGAAACTAACTTCGGGGGATCCTACGAGATGCGCATCCTGGGCGCCCACGGCGACGAGTTGGGCAATACCGCCAGACATTTTGTATTATATATATACTGAGAGTTTATTTTTTAAGCCTGCTCGAGTTGCTCGATTCTTTTCGTCAATTGGAAAACAACGTTCTGGAGGAGGGTGATATGGGATGTCTGTAAGAATGCCTTCTCCTTGACCGCACTCAGCACCCGAATCTCCTCCTCCTGTTCCTGGTTCGATTTTATCAGGTACGGAATCAGTTGTGTGTAATCGAGTGACGAAACGCTCGATCCCCAGTTTCTGTAATCTGGGTCCACACTGGGATCGTCGCTGGTTTTGATATCTTCTCCGGATAAATCTGCATCATCTGACATATTCACGATATGCCGAAGCTCGGGTGCGTCATAATAAACTTCCTGTGTTATCAAACCGGCTTCGTATCGTTTCCATGAATCGAGGTCGGGGCGCGTTTTATCGATCATTCCCGCGTACCTAGTGTACGTCTGTGGTTTAAGTTTCATCAGCGTTTCAGTGGCGTTCACTATGTATGTCTCATCTACTTTTACTCTGTCGTCACTAGTGACATTGGTACCATTTGTTTTCGTCACGCCACCACCAGGTTGCAGATGGAGTTCATATTGAGCACCTCCCCCATTTTGATTATAGGTTTGGATAAGACCGTGTCCTTGGTTTGCGTTTACACTAAATGATATACCGTAATGATTAGAACCATTTTGATAACCAAATTTGGCGATACTTCTATTAACATCCCAAGCAGCTTGATTCATAAGTGTCGGCTGTGTTAAAACACATAATGGTGCCGACATTGAAGTATCTGGTCCATTCGTTACACCGTCACCAATTCCAACCGCATCAAATTTACCAATTCCCCTCACATCCAACTGCGCTTCAGGGGCTTTCCCGATGCCGACGGCCGTGTCGCTGATGACCATGGACCGCCCGGTTCGGCCCAACCGGTACAACTTTTGGACCTCCGAGGGTTCGAGGGCCGTTTGCCAGTATAACTTAAAGTTAGAAATAAGACCATTTTGGAGGCCTTCGCTATTCGCGTTAGTTCTTCCAATTCTCAGTGTCATATGTTGGACACCCGACCATGATGTAGTCGCCAAAGTTTTGATTAACACACCATCTAAATACATCTTGCGATTCGCACCGTCATATGTTAACACAATGTGATGCCATTGAAAGTAAAGATTCGTGAGTGTATCACTATACATATGTCCACCACCGTTTGAAAATGAGAGTGTATCTTGACCTGCTGGAATGTATAAACTAATATCAGAAGTCCCTGATCTTGGATTTTCACCGCATTCAAATATATTTCTCCAATTTGAGCTCTGTCCCGACGTGATTTTAAACCATAAGGATACACTGTGATATTGATTACCCGTTTCACTATTATTTAATTCTGCTTGAATGTAGTGTGCGTTCAGACTGAATTTAAACGCTTTATCCGGTGCGGAGTAGGAGGCATCGTTCACGAACGTCCCATGATTCCCCTTCCCCGAGATATCTGTAGGTGAGGAATTGACGGTGGTATCGAAATCCACTAGCAACCTCTCCGGCCTAGGGGTTTCCGTATCCACGTCGTACCGCGAAATGCGGGGAACATCGAGGGACCTTCCTAGAGTCAGCGAACCCTTATCGAGGGTCGTGGGACCGGGGGTGCCGAAATAGCGGAGTTCGCCTATAGAAAATCCCTGAAAAGCATTAGTTCCACCACCACTCCTGGTTACGATAAGAGCGTAGTATGAATAAGCATTAGTGTGGTTCACATTGAAATGTACTGTATCTGTACCGGATGTAAACGTCAGTCCCATGTAACTATGGAGATGATACCACGAATTACCATCATTTGAACCCCATACCTGGCCATCCTTTGGCGTTTGTTCACTTAGGTAACCTGCGTTGTTTCGTGGTTGGATGCTAAATTGTTTAAGATAAATTTGATAAGGTATTTTCAATATCACATGTACACCTAGAGGTGTACCGGAAGAAGAACTTAATACATCGGAGCCACCATACGACCCATCGGAATCACTATACCCCCCTCCACTTGAAGAACTATGTTGATAATGCCTACCATTATCATTTGATTTATCGAATGCTTCCCATACAAGATTTGTATTTTCACTACTCGCATACGCACAAAACACACCGTGTCCCGGAATGAGAGTCTCGTGCCCATCCATAGGACCCGGAGGATACTCCTGTTCCACCGTGCTCCCGGGAAACTCAATCTGACCCAAGGTTTTGAAATCCATGAGGACGTTGGACTCCACTACGATCGCCGTGTTCGCCGTCAACTCGATGTTACTCGTCGCCTTGAAGGCGGTCGTCGGGTTGGTGAACTGGAGCGTGTTACTGGTGGTGTTGCCCGTGTCGGACACGGATTGAAGACCGTGCGAGGCGGAGACGGTGGCTCCGCCGATGGTCATCCCCTGAGCGTGCACCGAACCGTTCCTGACTCGGAGGTTCGCGTCCTCGATGTTCAGGAAGTTGTTCGAACCGTTGACTGACATCTACTATGTGGGGAGGTTATTTTAATCCCAAACAGTACCCGTGATATCTCCATGCTGCGCTTCCCAGTTGTAGTTGGAAGCGGAACCCAAGAAATCGTTTTTTTGGTGATCGTACAGGTCTTTTACCTGCTGAACAGTTAAAAGTGTGGGATAGAGACGAAAGTTTGAGATGGAACCTTTGAAATACGTACTGCTGTGTACCCCATTAGAACTACTAGCTTGTACACCTAATATAAGATACGGGGTACTTGCTATTTGAACAGAAGTGGTGTCAGTTTGGGAAGATACTTGTGCTCCGTTGATGTAAAGTGTAATACGGTTCCCAGGAGATGTATCAAGTTCGTATGTAACACTTACATGTTGCCATGTATCATCTTGTCTTATCCCAGTAAGAATCATGTCATTGTGTCCGTATATATACACAACACATCTATTGTTAGTGTTAACAGCATATCCAAACCCTGTATCCGTCACACTGGAAGAACCACGTCCAAATTGAAAGATTGTTGGCTGACCACTTTTCGCTTGTGATTTTATCCACATACATGCGGTGTACGAACTCGAATTGGTATATCCAGATCTGGAGTTGTATATGTAATCATTCACACCGTCAAATGTAAAAGATGTAACATTATCGGTCGTATCCAAACCCACACCTCCGTTAAAATTTGTGCCATTATTTGAGTTACCACTCAGATCTGGAATTGGGTTTGGCATGGTAGTTTCATCTTTCGCATCGTAGTAGACCTCCATCCCAGTAGGTGCATCGGGGGGGTCGGGATACTTTACTTCCAACTTAGCCGTATACAGTTTTCCAATACCCAACCCAGACATTATTCCTTTGTAACTGTGTTCGTGGTATGTAGTGTAAACGTAAGATTTCCAACCCGTGCTATCCGGAAAATATAGTACATCGCCTGTACTTTCATTTCTAACAACAAGTCTAAAATTGATACTGGTCCCACTGCTGCTGGAATAGTCTCCAGCGATAGAAATGTCGTATAAAGGATTTTCTGAGGAAGCCTTCCATGCTGCACCATAATCAACGATGTCTTGATAACCATTTTGACTTAAAGTGTACGACCCTGTATTTAGTCTAAACATCAGGGCTCTTGTTTTTTCTAAAGACCCAGTTATGACAACATCTGCCTTGATCTCGAGCGTACCGGCCGGAGGGTAGATCGACGACATCCTCTTTCTATTATCGTAGGAGATTTAAAAGAATAGCGCCAGACGTACGTAAATGACTGAGTGGATTGAAGGTATCGTAAAACACACCGAGACGGAACTACACCTCCTCGGTCTCGACCAAACGAACCTAGGTCCTTTGATCGTAGACTTCATCAAGAATCTTCAACAAACCCTGGGGAATAATCCAGTTGCGATGAAATCTATCCTGAAAACAACTGCGAATCTCGTAGACGGGAAACCCGTCGCTCCCATAACCGAAACAGATTTTGTAGATGATAAGTGCACGAGGTGTTCATACATTTACAAATCCGAAGATGGAAAATATTATAACGACCGAGCGGTCGTGTTTAAGAAAAGCTACGATGACCCAAGTTCGCAATACATCTACCAGGGTCAACAAGGATCGAAACAGGAGATTACTCTACCCTATGTCTTACGCGAGGAGGTCGTCCTCATCCCATGATTGGGTCTCCTCGTTCCACGTGTACATTTTATCGTCCGAAGGGTAAGGAACTGGAGGCTGCCAGGTACACGAATCGTCGAGGGTCCACGAAGGATACGGTTGAGGCGTCGAAAAGTTATCCTTGTCTGGGTGGTAGATGTACCCTATTCCCGCGTAGTTTTTGCCTTCTGTGTTTTTATGTGTTTTCACCCAGGTTCCATCTAGTTCATACTCACACCAAAGTTTACTCTTCGCGAGAATAACTCGAAGAACTTCATTGGTTTGTGTATTTAGTTCCGCGAAAGAAGGCATACTTATAACAAATATCTTATTATGACGATTCCCGAGCCACCCGAGCCACCACCCGGATTATTATCTCCATTAGTCTGATCATTGGATTCACCACCACCACCACCACCTGAACCTGAACCAGCCACTGCTGTAAATCCAGAACCAACACCCTGTTCACCCGATTGGTTTATACCAGCTATGGCCGTACTCCCACCATTTCCACCACCGGCTTTACCTTCACCACCCGCATAAGGGTTGTTACTACCCAGCGATCGGGCATCACCACCACCCCCACCACCCCCCGCGTAATACGTAGGTGTACCGCTTATACTTGATTCTATACCATCACCCCCGTTACCCGCACTTCCATTTGCTGGGTTATTTGGTGAAGTACCAGCACCTCCTCCACCCCCTCCACCTCCAAAGGCGGTAGCCTGTGAAGGGGTTCCATCAGCACCATCGTTACCATTAACGGTACTCCCCCCTCCTACACCACCACCACTAGAATAGTTCGACCCACCACCACCAGAACCACCCGATAAACCACCACGTCCATTTGTTCCACCACCACCACCACCACCAACTGTTTGAATACCAAATACACTTGACCCCGTACCATTAGCACCATCATTTCCACCCAAACGCGCCCCCCTCGTCCCGCCATCTCCTATAACAACACTGTACGTCCCCGTGGATATGTTTTGATTTGTTGCTTGAATCGCCCCACCAGCACCCCCACCACCCGCTTTACGGGATCCACCTCCACCCCCACCCGCAACCACGAGGTAGTCAAAATCACCACCGTTAATCACATTTAACGTCCCCGAAGATGTAAATGTATGAATTTTGTATCCACCACTTGTCGATATAGTTCCACCAGTTGCACTGATCCCACCCAAGCCCTGCCAAGCAGTTCCGTTATACACTTCCAGGCGATTTGTCGTCGTATTAAACCGAATCATCCCCGCCACACCTGTAGGTTTTTCCTCCGTCGTACCACTCGGAAGGGTTAAAGCACCTGTTCCAGAAAATGTCGCATTCCCAGTCACGGTCAACTCCTTCCCCACGGTCACGTTCCCCGTCGTCGTGAACGCCGTGTGTGTGTTCGTGAACTGAATCGTGTTGGACATGGAGTTGCCGACGTTCGCGGTCTCCTCGAGGGAGTTCCCTGTGCCCACGAAGATGGACCCGATCTTGATGTTCTGGGTTTCGAGATTCGAGGTCCTGAGCGTCGCATTGGCGATGTCTAGGTTACCGACGGGTGTTCCGATAGGCATATCTATTATTGGGGGAGGTTTTTTTTAGATTAACCGCTATATTGCGAACCGGCACCGCCCACTTGGTACTTAAACCTGAAATAGTCCTGTAAGAACTTTACCTGAGCCTGACTTACCATACCTCTATTACGTTTAAAAACAATCATTTCCGCGTAAAACGTATCACCTACATTATGTCTATCATGCGAATGCCTATTACCCCACACTATCGCATCGGCTACGCTAGTACCCGGATCGGCAGTAACATTCGCTAAATTAGTCGTTAACGTACCTCTCGTGAGTGTCGCTATACTTATATGATTATTAGTAGTACCCCTACTTTGTGTGGCAAAGTGGACGCCCGCTTTAGTCATCAGACAGTGTACAGACGGCGTTATATCCGAAGAATCCGTTCCTAATATTCCACCGGCTGTTTTTGTGTTACCATCGTTGTATCCATAACCCCCCAACCCGTTATATATTATCAATTCTCCACCGTCTAAGGGGGGGCCAAAAGTATCCCATGCAAGAGAGATTCGAGGATTACTCGTAAACGAATCAAAATAATAATCGTTATTCAATGCACTCGGAGATGTACATGCGACGAGAAATGTAGATGTTAAGTCCCCTATTCCCGGACCTCCGAAATCATCTTTATCCCTGCTAACCATACGACTATTTGTGTTATTCCCGGACCAAAATCTTCGACCGTTTATGTATTTGGTATAACAATTTGTGGCGGTTAAATAGTTATCTAGCCAATTTCCACTTTTATTATGAACATAACTAATCCCGTCACCTTCATTAAGACCCCCTTCGAGGTAACCCGTATCGTTCATATCCCACCAATAATCGGGGTTCCAACTGCGTATGGTATTTTCCATGCTCTCAAGATTGTGTATCATACCACTAACGCTCAGGTCCGTGCTCACGTGTGCGTTCCCCGTCACGAACAGGTTAGATGTGATCGCACCTTCCCCTTGATGACCGACACCCAGACTGAGGTTCTGCGTGTCGATGACGACGTTGGCGTTGGCGCCGCGAAATATGAGCTTATTCGTCGACTGGAAATCCAGCACGCCGTTCGCTGCCATGTTATTATCAACTCAGGTTATTTTTGGGATTCGAGTGCCGCGAGTCGCGAGGTGACCTGCACGGTGAACCGCGTGAGGTGATCCTCGAGCGCTTCTACTTTATCTTCGAGAGCGCGCGTCTTTTCCTTCTCGGCTTGGAGTTCGGTGTTCAGTTCCTGTATGGCCTTGACCGCGACTACGAATATACCCTGATAATTGAGTCCGAGTGGCGTTTGATTACCTTCCTCATCCACCTCGTCACCGGATACGAGGAACGAAAGTTCAGGAATACCCCTAACATCTTGGGCTATGAAACCGTATTCGTCGTTGTACGAAAAATCGTCCCAAAGTTTGGTATTTTTTACATTTTCCCATTCTTCATCTGTGGGAATCCACTTGCCCTCCAATGCGGATGGATATTTCATTATTTTCTCATATTTTTGAGGTTTGAGTTTATCTATAGTGGTCAATGCGTTGTTTATATTGGTCTCGTTGTATTTAATTCTGTCATCACTACCTGCAAGGCCCCCCGATGAGTAATACAATGACCCGTTCACGATTAAGGTATGAGTAATGTTCGTAGTTTGAGCGATTGCGACTTTATTATTATTGTAGTCTATGGTCATCGGATTAGAGTGTACAGTGGATCCAGCCATATATTGTAATCGTAAAAATGCGTTAGTGTCCATACTAAACCTAAACCCATTTCCACCTCCATCCCAATTTCCTATTCGAATATCCTCCACGTGTAATGTATCGTATGGTGAGGTGATTCCATTAATCCCAACACTGCCATTGTCGTGTAAATGTAAAACGGATGTAATATCAGTCCCCGTGAATTTAACACCGAAATCGAGATGTCCAGTGTTACTTATACGCCAGTCACTCCACGAAGTAGCACCCCAGGTATCCGAGTCTCCTCTCATAAGCTCTATACCGCACCCATTGTTATTATTCACATTTTGGATGCGTTGGAATGTTGCTGCACCCGAACGCTTCAGGTGTAATAATCTTTGGGGAGTCGCCGTCCCCACCCCAACCCTATTATTTGTGGTATCCACGTGGAAGGTGTCCGTATCCACCGTGACGTCCCCGCTCGCGACCAACGAAGTTCCCGTGTTGGTGAGGGTGAGCGTGCTCGGGGTCGAAGCGCCGAGGGAGGTGATCGCTTCTAAGGTGTGGCGCGCGGCGACGTTGACCACGCCCATGTTGAGGACGCCTCCGACCGATATGTCGGAGGTCACGTACGCGTTCCCGGTGATGTAAAGATTCGAACTGGGCGGATCGGTTCCCGTGATGCCTATGCCGAGGCTGGAGTTGACCACGTCCAGTGCGATGTTCGATGTGGCGCCGACGAAGGTGGCCTTGTTGGTACCCTGAAAGTTAAGGAGGCCGTTGGAGGCCATTTCTATTATGAAGGGAGGTTTTTTTAAATGAAAAAAGTCCGGAGGACTTTATCAATAGAAAATAGTTATATCCTTCACACCATACGAACTGGCTCCAATTGAACTTGACTCAGTCCATGACGTTGTGGTGTAATTGTATACCTCACTGGGTGTATATCGAGCACCAGTTTGTTTCACTGTAATACTCCGTTGATCTGAACCTATATCATAACGTAAAGCTGCAAGTTTTGTATTTGCTCCATCATAAAATGCATACCCCAATTCGATATGAGTAGAAGATTCTCCAATCCTACTACTTTGCATTAAATTGCCACGAGCACGCTGATGAATAGCACTAATATGACCACCGGTCATTATAATAATTGCACTATATGCAGCTGTTTTCATTCGGTCTATATCTACATTTTCGGGTAAATCTGATATTAATATACTCGGACTTGTTGTCAGAAATGTATTTGAAATTCGTCCCATTATGGGAACTCTTCCGATACCCGTTGTTATTTGCGAAAAATTCCCGTTAATTGATACATTCCCACTCACGGTCAAATTAGAGGAAATGGTCGCATTCCCAGTTACAGTTAACTCTTTCGCCACCTGGACGTTCCCGGTGGTCACCAGGGAAGTTTCGGCGTTCTGAAACTCGATCGTGTGCGGCGTCGTGTTCCCCGTCGCGGTTATGGCCGACAGCGCGTGCTGCGCCTCGACGGTCACGGTTCCCATGATGAGCGTGCCGCCGAGTTCCATGTTGGTGCTGACGTGGCAGTTCCCGACCACGTGGAGGTTCGCGTCTGGACTATCGACACCGACCCCGATCTTTCCCGTGGTCGTGTCGATGACCGCGTTGGGTGCGGCGCCCACACCCTCGAAGGTGACCTTGTTGACGTTCGTGAAGTTGAGGTTTCCGTTGGTCGCCATTTTCTATTATGTGAGGAGAGTATTTTCTTACCGAATAAGCTCGAGTAAAACTTTACTAGTACCATCGGTAAGAACTGGCTGGGCGGAAGTACCCCCGCGTCTGAACAATAATCCTATATGCGGTGGACATTCGGTCGATGTACTGTTCCAATCAACATTAGTAAGGTCTACTACGGTAGTAATAGCGATACTCGCATGGGTGTGACCCTCTTCTAAACGTATATACGCTTCTCCTATAGGACCTACACCAACTCCAGCTTTTGCAGAAAATCTAATTTCGGTCGATGTACGCGAAGAAACGCCATCATCCCTATATATATAAACAGTCGCGGTACACCTATAAAAACCAGGTGCGGGTACTATGATTCTCTGTCCTCCAGAACGTGTAGAAAACCCACCCCCATACGCCCTGTTAACGCTAGTAGCTGTTTCACTAAAAATATTATATTCACCCCATGCATCAGTTGCACCCGCATTTATATTTACACCTGAGGTTAAATTCGCCTCGTACATAACCGGTGTAGTAAAACACGGCGGTTTATAAATAGGGGTCGTTCGGGTAGGATTCAACCACCCTACAGCCATGTATTCATCCCAAGACTCCGCCACGTTGTCTTCACTTTCAATGCGTAAAACGAATGGATGGTCACTCGTAAATCTCCAAAGCGTAGATGAAGCCATATTCCCCGATAAATAGGACCTACTACCATCGAGTTTACCACCTACCTCCCATACCCTCTTTGGTATAGCATTATACGCGGAAACCCCGGATTTAGGTGCGTTATGGGCAGTATCGGTATACCATTGACTACCGTGATAATATTCACTTGTAACAGTCTGTCTATTTGTGAGAAACCCGATCATATATCCGGGTATGGTATGTGGAATATAATATACTTCTCCGACTATTTCGTGTGGAATAATACTAGTGGTATCTCCACCGTCACCGTCACCACCAACACTCGAAAAATGAGGAATTCCCGAAGGTGAATAGAACGTAGGTCCGTTTTGTATCACATCCGATGAAAAACGAAACCTGCCTTCCTCGTAACCACCCGTACTGAATACGTCGTGGTTGTAATACATTCCGCTAGAACTCGTCATGTTATACCCTAAAGTACTCGCCGGGTATAGAATTTCATGATCACCGTCGATTCCTGGCGCTGTCGCCGAGAGCCCAGACCTAGATGCCATGATTACTCCGTTCACGGCTTCTATCGTATAGCTATAGTATTCAGGAGTTGGACCAGCAGAAGGATTAATAGTCCTCGTAACGACAGTTTGTTTCGTAAGCGTAAATGTCTCGGTCGGTGTTTCTGTGATTGATTTATCGAGATATAAATTTACGGTGACATCTTCGTACGGTGCATACATAAATATGGTAGTCGGTAGATACCTATTATTTGTGTAACCGAAGTAGTACCCTTTACATACGAAAGGTATGACGGCATAATTATAACCGGGTATTGTTAATACAAAAGGCTTTGCACTTGTCGTGTATATTTCCGTACCCGTGGTAAGAGCTATACTTCCTACCGTATCTGACGCACTTGTACTGCTTACGAGGGTTGTCGTCGTGTCTGTACTAGGGACGTATTGGTATACAGTAGTCCCGGAATCGGGAATTGCATATTTAGCGTTCGTCGACACCGGAAGATTGGATGTCCCTTCTACGACTACATACCGAAACTCAGTTGTAGGTGTTAAGCGTTCGGGTCGTCTATTTTCAAAATCAAACTTCCATCGACCGTCCTCTTGGTGAATATGACCGGCCACCGTCAAATTAGAAGAAACCGCAACATTTCCGGTCACGGTCAACTCCTTCCCCACCTGGACGTTCCCCGAAGCTACGAGCGACGTCCCTGTGTTGGTGAGCAAAACGGTGTCCGCGGAGGTATTCGATAGGGCGGTCACGGCGCCGAGACCGTGTGTCGCCGCAGCAGAGATAGTGTTGATGGTTAAATTTCCACCCACGCTCAGGTCCGTGCTCACGTGTGCGTTCCCCGTGACTTCGAGTTTGGCGGAGGGAGTTGTTCCGCCGACGCCTACGTTTCCCAACGTGTAGCTCAGAGCCGTGGGACCCGATTCGATGGTCCACGGCGTGCTCACGAAGGGATTGCCATCTTCACGTAAGGTCCCAGTAAAATTTATGTCACCAACAACATCTAGTGTGTGTAGCGGGTCTGCGATACCGATACCCACGTTTCCATCGCTGTAGTGAATCTTGGGGCCGGTCACAGTTGTCCATTGACTGAGGGTCCCGTTGATCGCCGAGGAAGGGATGCCCGTCAGGAGGGCACCATCTCCATCGAAGGCGGTCGCCTTCACCGTGCCGTTGACATCTAGGGCTTCCGTCGGTGTATTCGTGAGGATCCCGACCTTCGAATTCTCGGTATCGACGAAAAGGTCATGGTTGGTCGTCCCAACTTCGATGTTCGAGGTTGTGGTGAACGCCGTGTGTTGATGTAAAAACTGAATCGTCGACCCCGTCGAGGTGGTCGTGACGATCTCGAGCTGGCCTAACTTTAAACCGTCGGCGTGAACGTTGCCGTACACTCTCAGATGAGCATCGTTCACATCGAGGAATGCGTCCTCTGGGGCGCTGAGCGACATGTTCTACTATTACTTACATAAGATATCTTATTATCACGATTCCCGAACCACCTGCACCGGAGGCCCCATACGAACCCGCGCCTCCACCACCACCACCTGTATTCGGCGTACCGTCTTCACCGGCGAGTAGGGTACCATCAGCACCACCAAGAGTCGCAACATCGTTATGCCCTCCACCACCACCACCACCTAAACCACCTGCTCCATGCGTCTCTGGTACTGAGTTATTAGCGGCGTAACCAATGCTATTATACGGGGAATTTCTACCGGCCTGTCCACCACCGCCACCGCCAGCGTAATATGTGGACGTTCCCGATATCGACGATTGAATACCTATCCCACCATCACCCGAAGATCCAGATCCACCGAGTGCGCTATCCAAACCGCCGCCGCCAACTGCGTCAGCACCACCTCCACCTCCAGAAGCATTTTCATTGGATGTATTCCCATCCGACGGCATACCATTAAGACCACCTCTATTTCCCTGACCAGATATTCCTGAACCATAATTTGACACCGACGATCCTTGTGAACCTTCACCGCCACCACTACCACCTGTTCTTCCGTTAGCGACGGTGGTTGTGGACGAACGCGCACCACCCCCACCACCTCCAGTGGCGATAAACGTCGAAAACGAAGAATTCGATCCATTAGTACCTTGAGTATCCACATTCCCTCCCGCACCGCCACCCCCCGCTCCGACTGTAATAGCAAACGTTGATGCCGAAATAGTGGTGGAACTTGCGAGCATACCGCCAGCACCTCCACCCGCACCCGATGCACCGGAACCCGCGCTTCCTCCGCCTCCGCCTCCACCGGCGACAACGAGGTAGTCAACATCACCACCGGAAATCACCGTAAACGTCCCATCACTCGTGAATGTATGGATACGGTAGCCGCCAACCTCCGTGACTGTTCCACCAGTTGCACTTATTCCACCGATGGATTGCCACACAGTTCCGTTATACACTTGTAATTTATTCACTGTCGTGTTAAACCTAATCATTCCCACAGCAAGACCAGTAGAAGGTAGTTGCTCCGTCGTACCACTCGGAACGGTTAGAGCACCTGTTCCAGAAGTTCCCACAAACCCACTCACCACCACATTCGCACTCGCGACAAGTTCCTCGGTCACCGTGAGATCTTTCGAAACCACCACGTTCCCGGTGACCGCGAGTTCTCCACCTACGGCGACGTTCGAGACGGTCGATAGACCCGTGGTCACGTTATTTAACTCCACCGTATCCGTGGTCACGTTAGATTCGGCCGTCACATCGTTGAGGCCGTACGAAGGCACGATCTCGAATTGGCCGAGTGTGACTTGATTACACGCGACGTTCCCATCGACCACCAGAACGTTCGAGCCGGCATCCTCCACGTAGAGATTCGAACCCACGCTTAGGGTATGTTGAGGGTTGGTATTGGCGATACCCACATTACCAGTGCTGTAGTGGATCTGAGTGGTCCCGCTGATTTCGGTCCACGTGCCACCACCAGCAGCGCCGCCACCGAAGGTTTGTACCACCCCACCCTTACGTATATCCCCCGTGAAGTTGATATCTCCGAGAACATCGAGGGTGTACGCCGGCGGTTGGCTAGATCCGACTCTGACACTCCCCGTATCGTAATATATGTCGTTCCCCGTGGTCACCCATTGACTACTGGTAATATTGTTGATATTCGACCCGTCACCGTACAGGTACGTCGCCCGTAAATCACCGATGACATCCAGCGCCTTACCCGCGGCCGGGGTAGTCGTGCCCACACCCACCTGCCCCGTGGAAACGTCCACGAAAAATTTATCAGTCCCGACCGTCAGATCACCAGAAAAAGAGCCCGTACCCGTGACATCGAGCGTGGAGTTAGGGTTTTGGTTTCCTATACCTACGTTCCCCAGATCGTAATAGATTTCGTTCGCGTTCACATCTGTCCATTGGCTGAGCGTTCCGTTAATAGCCGATGATGGAATGTTCACGAGGGCCGACCCGTCGCCGTGGATGGACGTCGCGAGAAGTCGCCCCGAGACGATGATTTCAGCTTCCGTCGAAACCACCGAGGGGGTACCCGCCAAACTTCCCATCGTCGAGGGGTGATTGACACAGTAATAAAACAGGTTCGAGGGTGCACCCACAGGAACTTTGAAGGTCGTCTTTGCACCCGCCTGTCCCAACGTTCCCACACTCGTCACGCCCGTAGAATACGGTGTACCGCCGTTGACGGCTTCAGAGAACGCGATCGGGTGACCGCTGTTAGACGAATGTGATTGGTCGAAAATATACGTCTGGTTTTCGTGGAAGGTAAGCGCGGGGCGACTGACCCCGTCTATCTGGAAAACACCCCCGACCACTTCGACCACGAACGTTTTCGTCGTGCCGAAAGTCGCCACCTTCTGGTCCATCACGATCCCCGACCCGACTCTCAGATCACTGTGGACGTAGGTGTTTCCATTGACGTGAAGGTTCGCTAAGGGGTTGGTGGTGTTCAGACCCACCTGGTTTTGTGCAGTGTCCACGAAAAGGTGCCCCTGACCGACTTTCAGGTTGTTATTCACCTGGACCTTGCCGCTGAATGTCTGGATGTTTATGTCAGACATTCTTATACAACTACCTTAGAAATATTTGATTCGATTATTTGCATCCTCGCCTCTATGTTGAGGAGCTTAATCTTCGCGACGTCCAGTTCGGTCTGCGTGTTCCGAAGCTGAGTACGCGTCGTCTCGTGGAGGGTGCGTTCCTCGTCGATTTGGGTTTTGGTCTCAGCTAATTCGGTCCGTGTAGTTTGGAGTTGTGTATCAGTGGTTTGGAGGTCAGTGACCATTTCGGTTCGGGTGGTGTTGAGATCTGATTCAAGTTTGGTGTTATCCGCCACGAGTTGATTCTTAACATTTGTGAGTTCACCTCGACTGCTATGAATCTCTTCGGGATTCGATTCCGATTTAGGGTCGATATGTGTCTTGGGTTGAAATTCAAGTACGAGTTCCTTTTTCGTTTTCCCTGTCGTCGTTCCATTCATGATAGATTCCTCGACGATATGATCAACTTCTTTTTCTATCCGGTGACATAAAATCTTTTCAATGTCACCTGATGACATCATATACCGTAAACAGGCGGTGTAGATTGCATCGATCTCTACTTCGATCTCACCCGATCCGTCGGCGTGTTCGACACGTTTGGCTCTCGGCTTAAAGGTGGGTTGTTCGGACCCAACGAGTAACTCCGAAACTGAACACTTATGTTGCTTACCTTCGTCCAAACACTCTTTGACGTGACCTTTCCAAAGTTCGTCACATTTAGGGTGACACCTACTAGAAACTATGTTTTCGACCCAAGTTTCTGGTGGGTCACACAAAAGTTTCATGCATTTCATGGACGTATCGTTGAGTTTAACATTCAACACCGAAGTACCGTTCTGATTGAATGTTTGTGTTACCCGACAATCTTTCATATACTGTAAAGGATTAATATTTATCGCCTAAATAAATTGCAAGCGTTGTTGTGTGGACAGAGGAACCTCCGTAAATCGATGCACCGTGGACTTGTTTAGTAACGTAATCTCCTTCGTTCAAGTAGATCAATACCTGACACGAAAGCCCACGCCTGCTACTAGTCCCGGAGTCGTTTACGTGCGCGGCACCCCAACTAAACACAGACCCATTTTTAAACCATCGCGTGTTGGGAGCTGACGCTAAATGTCCACCTAATCCCGTGAATGTGAATAAGTAATATCCCGGAAACCCCGGTGGAGCTGTAAATCGACCGGTGGATGAGTTATATAAACCGTGATCGTTATATCCAATTTCATCAAAAATGTATTGAGCAGTGGCATCTACTCTCCCGGCATCCCTACCCACCATCGCGATGGGTCGGTCTGGGTAAGACTGACCACCGAAAAGTTTTGTCATCGTGGTAGGACTGCCTATATTCCCATTAAATTTTAGGTTCGTCGTGTCTATGTTTGTGTTTAGGGTCCCTTTGATTTCGACATCTCCGTCAATCTCTAAGACGGGTTTCCTCGTCCGTGTGAAAAAGAACATGTTACCGGTATAATCCTGATCAGTTGGTTCGTCGTCCAGGTACGCACCGACCATTATTCGAGTAACATCCTTGTTAAACGCGAGACCGAAAGAACCGAATCTAGCATTGTCCGCAAGGCCCTGGGAGCCTAATATTTTTATTAGAATATACGAGCTACCACTTTGCCTTCTGTACACGTGTAGGTCACCACCCCTGTAGGCACCGTATTGGTCCCGCCCGTTATGCGTGTTGACGAAAAGGTAGGTTCCATCTCCGCTTACTTTACACGTCCCGAGACCAAAGTATGCATCGGTTTCGGCATCCGTCCCAGAAATTTCCTGAACTTCGGTCCATTTGTTATCGAAATAGCTATTATACCTATTTCCCGACCTTTCGAATACATAGACTTTCCCCGAATCAGTCCCCGCGCCGTCCTCACCCGGTGCGCTGACGACTAAGGTTCTACCCATATCGTCTAAGTCGACCCTGTACCCAAACCACCCGTCGTCGTTAGGGTGTGGTGAATTTATTTTCGTAGGACCATCCCATGTAGTTTCACCTATCCGTCTGAACACGTAGACCGCACCTCTATCGTGACCACCGTTTTCTTCGTCGTAATCACCGACGGCTATCCACTTACCATCTTTGGACATGGAGAGTCCCCACCCAAAATGTTCACTTCCACTTGCACCACTGGGTGTTAACGTTACTACTGGTAAATAGGAATTGTTGGTCCCATCCATCGTGTAAACATATACAATATCTTGTTCGTGAGCGGAGACTGCGATATATTTTCCATCGCCCGACATTACTACATTGGCACCGAAACTTGAAAGAGCATTATCAGTCAGAGCATTTCCATACTTTGTCCAGGTTGTCTCTACGGATGGGTCAGGGTTTAATTCTTCGAATGACGAAAACGACGGGGATGGTTTTGAACCGCGTTTCCATATTTGAACTTCATTATTTCTAAAAGACCCTATCGCGATGAGAGTGGCATCGTCATTCATGGCTAAACCGTAGCCGAAGTGTGTGTCTGCGGCGAGGCCAGTCCCGAACCAACTAAACTGTCTCACCCACCCGTTACCGTCGAATTTGTAAAGGTAAACAGCTCCCTGATCATTTCCCGTGTCGTACGGTTGGTCTGAATTATGTGCTGATACGAGAACGTAGTCGCCAGCTGCATCCATTTGGATCCTAAACCCGAACCGTTCCTCAGTTTCATTCGTATGGTTAATCTTATCGCTTTCGTTCACGGGAACTCCATACGACCAAACGTCCGCTCCCAAATGGTCGCTCGTTTTGATGTTCACGGTCCTTTCGCGATCGTTCGTTATTGTGAGTTTTTTCCCGATCGTCAAGTTATCATCTATTTTAAGGGTCGTCTCTTCCCGTTCTCCGTGTGAGTATATGTACGCTGTGCCACCTTCTTTCCACGGCTGACCTATGATGAATTTTGAACCGTCGGCCGACATATCGTAGTCCAGACCGAATTCCAAATTTATTCCGCTACTACCTGTGTAGTACAGAGGGTCTTCCACGATTATCGGTGATTTTTTCCAAATATCCGTAGCCGTGTCGGCCCGCGTGAAAAAGTACCCAGCGCCGGTGGGATCCTCTAGAGTCGACCTGCA
>JGI24921J38492_100759_pt1 | contig 41547 bp, 33 predicted proteins | sample LinPFosmplate9_FD_38492 | JGI IMG/M metagenome (IMG submission 38492)
CGAGCTCGGTACCCGGGGATCCCACCATCTTCTTCTCCTTCTATGTAAGATTTTCTATATGTTTTTTAACAATTGAAACAGCTTCAGGGTGATTCATTCTGATTATATCAACACCGGACTGCATTAATGTAGTGGCGGTGATTGCTTCCCACATTATTCCTCTTTCAGCAAAAGAACCCCATTGAGGAGCTTCTTCGTCGCTGGCCTTTGCTTCCTTTGCACGCCATGCTTCATGGCCAACATCACAAATAACCGGAGTTGCCATCTGGTTGTCTCCTGACAGTGCTGCCATACGTCCTCTCTCATGAATTGAGTAACAGTATTCGATTCCGTACCCAAGTGCACCGGTAGTCTGAAACATTACGATCCTGTCATTAGGAAATCCCAGATCAGTAACCAGGATGTTAATCTGCTTTCCAATGTTTATGTCTACAGGTGCTTGTGTTATCAGGTTGTGCCCGTCTGCAAGACAGACAGCAGTAATGGTTTTGTAATTTTCCTGTGTGGCGCCTCCCAGAAGGCATTTTTCACCTTTAGCGGCTTCACTGACCTTTGGCATTATTTCATTATCCCGTTCATCATTTTCACATCCCCATATAACGAGCGGTAAGTCAACGGCTTCCAGGATAGATTTAACAGTGCTTACCGTCTCTTCGGCACTTTTGTTTCCCTTGTCAGGGTGTATGCCGTCAAGTTTCAAGCAGATTAAGTCTGCACCGTACTCAGCACATTTCTTCGCCCAGTTTGCAGGATTGTCAATAACATCAGCATAATGCTTCAAAAGCGGCTCAGGCCACTCTTCAGGTGGAACATCATACACATCCATTGCTATCGCCGGCTTATGACCGGGACTTCCGTCGAAGTCCAGAAACGGAATGCTGTTAGCTCCGCCAATGGTTACAACCTTGCCCCTGGTACCACCTTCATCCTTGGTCGCTCCGATAGTAACCTCTTTTACAGCTCCTGCACACCTATCAACTATATTCGCAATTTCCATTTTTTTATCTCCAAACTAAAAGGTAATCATTTATCCGTTGTGACTGTTACTAATTTATTCATTAAATTTTTTATTTCACTATAAACAGCATTTTCTGTACTTATTCCCAACAGTGATTCGCCGGAAGTAATCTGGTCATATATCTCTTCATCAAAGGTTAATTCTGCCGATACTTCGAATCCGGATTTAGAAATCTCAGCTTTCACCTTTTCGCTTACTCCTTTTGCAGGCACTTTACACATAACATATATATATTTTTTGATTTTGATAGGCAGGCTTTCAATCAATTCTGTAATTCTATTCGCTGTATGTACACCAATAATTGTGGACTCAAATGCAATTATAAGCAAATCAACATCATTGGTAGTTCTACGCGACAGGTGCTCCATTCCCGCTTCAGTATCAATTACAATGTAAGGATAGCTCTGTTCAGCCTTATCAAGATATCTACGAAGCAGATTGTTTGCATAACAGTAACACTTTGGTCCTTCAGGCCTTCCCATCGTCAGCAGATCAAATTTACTCTGTTCAACAATACTCTCTTCAATACGGTATTCAATATATCTATCCTTTGACATAGACGCAGGTATATCAACCTTCTTTTCAACAACATCATCACGTATATCCGCGATTGTACCATCAATCTCAACTCCCAATGACAACCCTAGAGTTGAATTAGGATCCGCATCGACTGCAAGAACCGCTTTACCAAGTTCTTCGGTAATATAACGTATTATTAGAGTTGCAGTGGTTGATTTACCAGTGCCGCCTTTTCCTGCCATTGCTATTGTATATGACATTTTAGTTTGTTCCTGATAATTGTTTATTAAGTGATGATAGCTCTTCCTGTACAGAAGGGAATGCATCAAGATTAGTATGTGGCAGAAAATTGGCTGACATATACTCTTCCATATATTTCTGGTTTCCCATAAGATCAAAATATGTCATCATCGAGGCTATGTTCTGCACTGTTTCAAATGCGTCCTCTGATAATAACGCCATCTTAGCTCCGGTTAAGGAGGTATTACCAACAAATTTTATCCTTGTTGAAGGCATGTCTGGCAACATGCCAATAGTTATTGCATTTCTAACGTTAAGATAATTACCGAATCCGCCGGCAAGATATACGCAATGAACATCGTTTATACCCAATCCCATAGACTCTATAAGCATTGAAACTGCGGCATATATCGCACCCTTTGAACGGATCAGGTTAGCTATATCTGCTTGTGTTATTACAATATCGTTATCGATACCGGTCTCTTCCTTGTTGACGAGAACAAACTCATAGTCATCATCCTTTTTCCTTAATTTATCTGTTTTAATCCCTTTTTGAAAATTACCAGATCTGTCAATTATTCCACTTCGCAACATCTCAGCGATACAATCCAACAAACCGGAACCGCATATTCCCCTTGGAGGAATATCTCCAATGGCAGAGTAACTTACTTCAAACTCTTTTGTTATATGCATTATTTCAATAGCTCCCTTTGCAGCCCTCATACCATGCTTGATACCGCTTCCTTCAAAGGCAGGTCCCGCAGATGCAGAACAGCACACCATCCACTCCTTATTACCAAGAACCACTTCACCATTAGTCCCGATGTCAATTAAAAGAGTTGGCATCTCCTCCTTGTCCAGTCTTATAGCAGCAGCACCTGATGTTATATCAGCACCAACATATGCGGCAACACTTGGAAGGGTGTAAAGAAGTCCACGGCTATTGATGTCTATTCCCAGTTGAATAGCTCGAATAGGGGGTATAAAGTTGGCAGTTGGGATATATGGCTCTTTCCTAATACGTTCCGGATCCAGACCTAGCAGGAAGTGGTGCATTGCAGTATTGCCCGCACATACGATTGATGTAATATCATCAAGTTTAATACTGTTTCTCTCAACTAATGTTGAAATTAGTTTATTTATATCGGCTACAATAGATCGTTGCATTTCGTCGAGCGTATCATTTTGCATGGCATACATTATCCGCTGAATGTAGTCCTCTCCAAACTTCATCTGCGTATTGTATACCGCTTCGGAGTCGACAACCTTGGAAGTCTCCAGTTCAAGCAGGCATGCAACAACAGTCGTTGTACCTACATCGATTGCAACTCCATAGTTATTACTACTGGTATCACCTGGCTGTACATCAATGATTTCCAGTACTTTCCCGCGATGTCCAAGCGTTACCGTAACTGTCCAGTCATTTTCTCTCAAGACTGACGGGAGTTTTTTAAGTATGCTGTATCCGGTTTGCATCACGTTCAGTTCAATACCCTGTTTCATCATAATGGCCTGATAAAGCCGTTCGTGATCGGCTACATTATCGTCCATCGTTGGAGACTCCAGTTTTAGACATATCTTTTTAACAAGAGCATCATGTTTGAATCCCGCCTGACCCAGAACCGCTTTCCATGTCATGGAATGCTGCTCGTTCTGATCTAGAAGGATTTTTTTACCTTCAAGCCTGGTTTCGTGAGGGATAAGTACCTGTAGATCACTTGTAATTCCTGCTTCACAAGCGATGATATAATCTTTATCAACTTCTTCCTTGCTTAGTAACTTTGTAGCAGGGGCGTCTACAGTACCACTGGATAGGATAACCTTACACTTTCCGCATATACCATCTCCTCCACAGATGCTGTTTATGTAGATATTTGCACTATGTGCAGCATCTAGAACGGTACTACCCTCATTGACCTCTACATTTTGATCATTAGGTAGGAAATTTATTTTATATGTATTACTGTTTTCAGACATGGTTCTTTTCTAGTGGAAAAAAAGGCATGGTAGTATAAAAGCCTTAGCCGTGACAAGGTTAGTGATTTCAATCAGATAATACTTTGACCCTAATACCTGACAATGGCTAAGTGGTTAATTCCAGGTGCTCTTAAGGTACGTTGGTATTCCTGAGGCCTCTTTAGGACCAACCAGCGCTTCCCATTTTGTTTTTTCCTGAATCTTTGCCGATAATATAGCTACAAGGCCGGGGACTATGAGCTTCTTATGATTTACTTTTTCCTCTACCTTAGCATCAGCCATAGCCTTTGCAATTACATCTTCATTGAGTTTGTCACCAGAATATGCGGTAAGTACAGAAGTACCCTCGGTGCCGACAGCAAGTATATATGCCGGTATACGGCTGGCTTCAACTTCTCCCTCAACAGTGTAATATGTCAGTGAGAAGTTTGTAGTAAAGAGAACAGGTGAATTTTCATTGACCTGACCAACCTCGTAAAGCTTAGGTTCTACCTGTACCGGTTTTTGTGGATCGGTAAAGATGTTTTGACGTACTGTCAACAGTGGCATAATCTGCCAGGGTTCACATGCATTAACTATAACTATTCCTGCATACTTCGCTATGAAAACACTTGCACTGGCTACTTCCTGAGCAGGTTCGTAGCTTGGCATATACGTTATAGCCGGATAACCTAATTGTCGAAATGCTTTCTTCAAAGCAGCTCTTCTTATTTTAGTCAGACCATGTAATATCTCTTTTGTGCTTTCAGAAACCTGGTTTAATACAATATCTGTAACTCCGGCTGCCTTTATCTTCTCTGTCATGTCTGCCAGCTCTTCTAGAGTAGAAGCGCTTATTGACATCGGACAGCTCTTCTCTTTAGCGATACTAGCCATTGCTTCCCAATTGTCACTGTTTGCACCGAAAATCAGTGGCTTTTTATCTGCACATGTCTCTACGGCCGCTTTCATATTATCTGCAGATTTGCTTTCTAATATAAGAGACAGATGAGTGTTCTCACTGACCTGTTTGGCCCTGTTTGCAAATTTAGTCGCATCACCACTCTTATTGAGAAGCGCAATTAGATCAATCTCTATCTCAGTTCCCACACGGGTAAACTTCAGGCCATTAATTTTGTTTAATCTTTCAGTAAATGCAGCATCATCCAGATCATCACTCAGGGTTACGGCAACTCCGGTCGGATTGTAGAATTTCTCATCGTGTCTGAAAAGAACATTCTCTTCACCAATGTCTATTTTTTTATCACCGACTCCAACCGTTACCAACTTAATCGGTGGGGCAGAAGCCGCACCAAGAATGCCTTTTGCCTCTTCGCTTACATCAGGGCAATCCTTCAATTCAGCTTTCTTTTGTGCCAGTTGCATTGCGAATGCCAAACAAGTTGCTCTTCCGCATTTTTTACAGTTTGTTTTTGGGAGTAGTTTAAAAATCTCAAGACCTGTCAGTGCCATATGTCCTATCCTTTATGATATTGTAAAATTTTATAAATCGCCTTTGTTTTTAATTATCTTACTGATTAAACCATAGCTAACTGCTTCGTCAGCAGACATCCAGTAGTTTCTTTTTGTGTCATTTTCTACCTTCTCAAACTCCTGACTTGTTTCATCGGCTATCATCCTGTTAATCTTTTCACGACATTTTAATATTTCGCTTGCCTCTATTTGAATGTCTGATGCCGTACCATGCACTCCTGTGGATGGCTGATGTATAAGTATCCTGGAATTTGGCAGACTCACTCTGTTTTCCTTCTCTGTACCAAGAAGGATTAATGCGGCCGCACTCGCAACAACGCCTGCACAGATATTTATGACTTTCGGTTCAATAAATTTCATCATGTCATATATAGCGAATCCTGCATCAGCGTCACCTCCGGGAGAATTAATAAATACCTTAATCTCCTTCTCCGCATCATCCTGTTCCAAAAGCAAGAGCTGAGCTATTACACTCTGAGCCATCTTCTTATTAACTTCATCCGTAATCATAACGATACGGCTCTTTAAAAGCTTTTCACCTAAAGAATCTGGTTTCTTCTCATCTTTTTCTTCTTTATCTTTCAAGTTTATATTATTCATATTCTCTTTCTTTTTAAAACATAGGATCCATTTTTAGAACAGGGTGATCAACCTTTTGCAGATGCTCCAGAACTTCCTCTTCTGTCTGCGCTATTGTTTCGTCAGCAATTTTATTAATGAAATCTTCCAGACCTGCCGCTTCTGCCGCCTCGGTGAGCGCGTCTGCTATCTCATCTTTAAGATGCTTTGGCATCCAGACCATCCTTGCAAGACCACCGTCACCGGATATAAACTTACTGCTGCCCATGTAAAATTTACTATGGCCGACAAAGCCAGGTGTCTGAATTCCGCCTCCCACAGTTCCCGCAAGGGTTGAGAACTTCATTCCACATGGAGTCATACCAGTGAAGTCTCTATCAACAGTCATTATTCCGTTTGTCATCGGAAGCATTGCAGAGATACATTCAAAGCAACCGCAACTTGTCATTGGATTAGTAACCATACTGTACATACTTACCTCTGCAAATTCTTTATTAGAAGCGTTGTACAGGAAATCATTTGTACCTTCCCAAAGACCCAGTTTCTCATCAATTGTTTTACCCTTTTCAATAGGCTGATTAGGTCCGGTCGGTGTTATTTCAAAACCAGCCTTTCCGTCAAGCCAGCTGACAGCACCACATAATCCAGAACGTTCAGGCGATATTATACAGACGTGACTCGGTGCAAAACTCTGGCACAGAGTACAGCTATAAAATTCATTTACTGAAGCATCTGTCATTCCTAACGCCCTTACATCACGTTCGGTAAATGCAGCCTTCACCTGCTCTAATTTCTTTTCAACATCCTCTTTTTTTGTATACAAGGTTACCTGCACTTTATCTAAAAGAGCACCGTATTCTTCATGGTACTTTGAATGTATTATATTACCTAAGTGTTCAAGTCTAAACCCTTTGTTATAGGCGTCCTTGCTGATCCTGTGCCTGATAATATCTCTCTGGCCCATATGGAAAAACCCTTGTGCTTCACCAAGGAAATGGTGTGTTCTTCGCTCAAAGATAGGCTCAAAATCAGATTGCATTTTACGGCCTGCCACCTCTACGTATACTCCTAATGGCTTACCAGCTCCAATCTCCATCTCATCCATATCAGGACCAACTACTTCAATCTTACCATCTTCAATTTCACTGCTGTCTCTCATTACTACATACTCAAATGCGGGAGTACCCGGACCACCTATCTCTATCTGCATGTCGTCTTTTCTTATTCTCTCACCCTCAAAAGCAGGACCGTATGCTACAGGAATATCAACCTTTGCAGCAGCAACCTTCAAGCCCCTGACTTCTATGCATTTTTCTACTATCTTATCATGAGTTATAAGTGGTACTACATGTTCGTATGTACAGACACCAGTCGGTAAAATTTCTGGTATATCAGTATCTGCAATTGTAGGAAAGCCGTAGTTTATGGCTCCGGCAGCATTAGCATACTTTTCGTCATCTACTTCTCCTAATGCCATTACGAATGCGAAAATCCTATTCTTGTTGTAAATCAGGTTTCTTGTAAAATCAGCAGGTTTTATGCCCCCAAAAGAGAGGGCGGCCTTATTGGCAAAGCCAAGAGAGTATATAGTTGATGTGATACTCTTTCCAAAAGGCACAAGCCTTGTTTCCCATCCCAGCTGTACACCCTCTTCGTCAAGCTGTTCAGCAAACGATTTACCATTTGTGTTGCCTGAAATGAAAACATACAAGTTCTTCTCTTGCAGTTCACGGGCAATTTGTACAGCAATCTTGTTTGTTGGCGCTGCTCCTACTACTGCCGCAAATCCCGGTGCAGTACCGTCAACAAACTCTATGCCTCTTTCACGCAGAATAACGTCTGTAGCCGCACCCAGCCAAATACCGTCAACCGGATTGGGGCCAATAGTGTATTTACATGCTTCTATTACCTCTTCCGCAAAAAGGGTAGCAATGCCTGCATCAAGAGCCCATCCAAGATATGGTAAATATATTTTCTCTTCTGGAATTGGTGGCAGCAATGCTCTCGCATGTCCGAGCGCCTCCTCGCAATCTCCTAGTGTCTTCACTTCGAAAGCAGTGGCTGAGTAGATTATAGGTAGGTAATAACCTGTATCAGGAAAATCTACCTTTGTGTCTTTACCCTTTGATTCGATCGCTTCTCTTAATTTCTCTTCAGCCTGTTTTACAATACTGTGTGCGCCTCTTATTGCAGCAGTGGCTATTATTCTTGACATATGTAAATACTCCTATTGAATGTTAATCTTTCTTTGGTTAACATGGTTAAGGGCAGATTCGCATCTATTTATCAGTCTATAGAAAGTGCTCTTCTGTCTTCCATATCATAAAGCTTTCTTTCCTTCTTCTCGTTTATGCCCAATGCATCACGCTTCTTCTCTATATGATCTTTTATAAGAGTTGCCATTTCCTTAAGATCAGGTGTAAATGACCACTTACCACCTACAATATCTTCGATCTCTTCATTTAAGAATTTGTCAACGTCCGGAGCTCCGGCAACCATTGACTTGGTGCCAAATAATGTATAGACTCCACTCGATACAAAGTAATGGCCAATTGCCAACGCTTTTTCGTGCATCCAGTCAAGACAGACTCCAGCAACCGGCAGCTCACTTATGTCATTACCAAGGCCACCTTCTTTTACCATTTCAGAACACGCTATCAGAATTCTACTGTTATCCACACATGAACCGGCGTGTAAGACGGGAGGCATACCTACTGCTTCACAAACCTCTCTAAGTCCTGGACCGGCTACTTTCATGTGTTCAGGCACCATCATGCCTTCTCTGGCACACTCTGCCGCCGCACATCCAGTCTGTACTACCAGGATATCATTAGCTATCAAATCATTCACCAATTCCATATATGGCAATTGATCCGGCCACAAAATTGAACTGGTACAGCCAACTACTCCGACGACTCCTCGAATCCTGCCGTTCATAATGTTGTCATTAAGCGGACGGTACGATGCTCTGTATTTACCGCCAAGCATATACTTTATAGTCTCATGGGTAAAACCAACAACCACATCTGACTTTTTGCCCTTAGGTATAAATACTTTTTTCTTGTCACGTTCCGGAAAGTTCTTGATCGCGATCCTTACTATATCCCTCGCCTTATCATAGGCGTTTTCATCGTTAATCTCTATATGCATCGTTCCATCTATTTTTGCCTTAGGCGAAGTCGTTATCATCTTCGTATGAAAAGCCCTGGCGACTTCCTCGTCACCTTGCATCACACACTGTATATCGACTACAATAGCCTCTACAGCACCGGTAGCGATTGCCATCTCCTGCATTTTCATATGTCCGGCAAGTGGTATCCCGTGTCTCAGCAACATCTCATTCGCGGTGCAACATATACCGGCAAGGGCGATTCCTTTTGCACCAACTGCCTCCGCTTCTTTTATTAACTCCGGATCAGATGCAGCTATTGCAACCATCTCTGACATCTGAGGCTCATGCCCGTGTACAATGATGTTTACCTCGTCTTCTTTGATTACTCCAAGATTTGCGGTTCCACGTGTCGGCTTTGGTGTTCCAAAGAGTATGTCCTGCAACTCTGTGGCTATCATCGCACCACCCCAACCATCCGCCATTGATGTGCGGCAGGCCTGCATTATAAGATTCTTATAGTCCTGATCAGTTCCCATACCTGTACGATGCATAGACTCTGTAACCTCTCTATCGATCGCACGGGGGGTGATGTTCAGCTTGTCCCATAATTTTTGTCTGGTCTCCGGAGCTTTAGTAGCAAACTTTTGAGTACCATATGCCTTGCCGAACTCAGCAAGAGCCATTTCGCCAACTTCTTCGGCTATTTCATTTGTCTCTCGACCTTCAGTGGAAACGTCAAAGACTTTCGCAACTTCATGTAGTTTGTTTACGTCTGTTACACGGTAACCCTTAGCTTCGCCTCTGGCAGTTGCAATCAAGAGTTCAGCGACCGATCTACCATGATCAGAATGTGCAGCAGTACCAGCGGCAACATAGCGGACAAAATGCCTAGCTGCTATCGTATTCGCGTCAGCTCCGCATACACCCTTCTTCGGCCCTCTGCCAAACGGATCAACATTACACGGTCCCATCTGACAGTGTCTACAGCAGAGTCCAATCTTGCCATATCCACACTGAGGCTGTTGTGCATCGTATCTATCATAAGAGCTCTCGATACCATGCTCGTCCATTTTCTTAAGCAATTGAAGAGACTCTTGATCAGCCCCTTCGTAATTCTTCTTATTTTTCTTCTCTGTCATTTTACGCACTCCTTTAATTTAGCCATTATCACATTAACTTCTGATAACAACTGTTCATTATCGTTATATGCGGCTTTTCCTTGCAAATCCGAGTCAATCAGCTTCTTGTTATACGAAATCGTTCCCAGTAATGGGATGTCCTTAAGCTCTCTTTTCATAAATTCACTGTGGGAGTCATTCATTACCTTATTTCCCACAGCATAAACTGTCTTAATACCAAGATCCGCAGCGAGCTTTCTTACTTGAAATGCGGTCTGTATGCTTCTTTTTCCGGGTTCTACAACTACAATCAATGCTGTTACAGCTCTTATCGATGCGCGTCCCAGATGCTCAATGCCGGCTTCCATGTCTATAATAACTACTTCATCTCTCTGAAGTATTAGATGATTAAGTAACGTCTTAAGCATCACCCCTTCAGGGCAGGCACATCCACTTCCGCCCCTTTTTATTGTGCCAAGGGTCATTAACCGCATACCATCATGAGAAATAGAGAGCTTTTCAGGAAGATCGTTGACAGTCGGGTTTAGCTTGAAGAACTTACCGAACTCTTCCGATGAAGAACCTGTTCGCTCCTTTATAAGTTCCTTTAATTCAACGAGTGGTACTATTTTATCTGCATCTTTAATACCCAAGGCTGCCGCCAAATTAGCATCAGGATCAGCATCAATTGCTATCACCTTACTACCAACATCCGCAAGAAGCTTTGCCAAGGTCGCAGTTAATGTCGTCTTCCCAACACCACCTTTTCCTGAAACTGCTATTTTCAATCTATTCTGTTACTCTCTTTAATTTGTTGTGTATATATATCTAAAACGTATAACTTTACAATAGAGTAAAAATCTTGTCAATTATAAACTGGCATTTTGAGATGTACCACATGTTTAACATTTTAACTATTAACGGATAATGATGTTTATAACAACGTTTATGGTCATGTATGAGCATTTCATAATTTAAATAAAAAAATAGAATTTCTATCTTAATCTTTTATCAAAATCCTAGTTATGCCTCCTAACAATAAGAAGTTAATAATATTTGATGTAGACGGTGTAATTTTCAGAAGCCAGCTTTTGTTAAGCTTTTCCCGCTATTCAGGTATTCTGAACTACCTAAAAGCATTCTACCTATGTTTTTTATTCATTATCAGTTCTTTAAATATACGTGTTTTGCTTGAAAAGATATACATTAACATAAAGGGGTTAAAAGAAGAAGATTTATGGCGTGTTTATCATAGAATGAAGATTATAGAGAATGCTGAGGGGACGATTCGTGAAATTAGCAATAAGGGACATATTGTCGCATTGATAAGCAGTGGGGTGCCCGATATCATGATTAAGGATCTTACAGAGAAATTGCATGCCGATTGCGGATATGGAATTGAAGTAAAAATAATTGATGGTATTTGTACCGGGGAGATCGGCGGTTTGCTTTCTCATAGTGAAGGCAAGATTCAGATAGTGGAAAAACTGTTAAAAGAGCATAACATTACGTGGGATGATGTGGTAGTTGTGGGTGATGACAAGAACAATATTGACATAATGGAACTTGCGAAAATCAGCATTGGATTTAATTCATATTACCCTGTTCGAAAAAGGGCAAAATATCTGGCAGACGGTCATGACCTGAGAAAAGTCCTGGATTTTATAAATAATGAGGATGAACCAACTTTTGATGAACTCAGTGCAGGCTTGAAGCATGAGAGCTCTTCATCGTGGCGTCAGGAACTCAGACGTAAGGGGATCCATGTCTGTTCACTTTTTGTCATCCTGCTTGCAGGCGTTAACTACCTGCTAACGTTAGAGTTATTACTAGCAATAACAATTGTGTATGCCTTATCTGAATGGGCAAGGCTCAATGGGATAGGGTTTCCTGCTCTTGGCTACATCACAAGATTATGTGTTCGTACCTGTGAAAGAAGGAGATTTGCCTTTGCTCCTGTTACACTCGCTTTGGGCATTTTGTTGTCTTTGATGTTGTTTCCTGCATTAATAGCGTCTATTACGATAGCCATTCTGGCCTGTGCGGATAGCATGGCAACTATTGTTGGAAAGTTTTATGGAAAGATCAGGATCCCATATAATCACAAAAAAAGCCTTGAAGGATCTGCAGCATTCCTTATTATCGCATTTATATGTGCAGCTATCTATCTTCCTCTAAAGACGGCATTGATAGTATCTCTGGTATCTTGTATAATCGAAAGTCTGCCTGTTAAACACGATAATATTTCTATTCCCCTGGGTACGGGACTGTTTTTGGGCCTGCTAATATGAGAATACTGGGTATTGATTATGGAGCTAAGAGGGTTGGCCTGGCGATTAGCTCGCCAGTTGGTTTTATTGCACAAGGTCTCCCGACAATTGAGCGTATTGATGGTATGGACTATCTTGAGGAGATAGCAGGCGTAATAAATGAAAAAGAGGTGGATGAGATAGTTATTGGCCTTCCGAAAAACATGAATGGTTCTATTGGAGAAAAAGCCGAGGAGGTTCTTACATTAGTTGAAACACTTAAATCCAAATTTAACCTTCCTGTTCATACTTTTGACGAAAGACTTACGACGGTAAGGGCCCACAAGGCAATGACCGGAGCAAAGATGTCTAAAAAAGGGAAGAAAAAGAGGGTGGATATGATTGCCGCTCAGTTCATACTACAAGCTTATCTAGATCAGAAAAGCCGAAGTGCGGAACAGGATTGGGAAGATGTGTAGGGCGCACACATTTCTTATAATCAAATGATAGAACAAACACCAAAAAAATATAAAAAACCTGAGCTGGTCTCACCTGCCGGGAGTCTGGATAAATTAAAGACCGCCATTGAGTATGGAGCTGATGCGGTCTATGCCGGGGGGAAGGACTTTAGTCTGAGAAATTCAGCAGCGAACTTTACTCTGGATGAGATTGGATCAGCGGTGGAATATGTACATGAAAGAGGCAAGAAACTATATCTAACTCTCAATATTTTTGCTCATAACTGTCACACCTCCAAAATGGAACTATATCTGAAGGAACTGGCAAAGTATCCTGTTGATGCCGTCATAATTGCTGATCCTGGGGTATTGTCTCTAGTCAGGGAGATTATGCCGAATACTGCCTGTCATATCAGCACTCAAGCCAACTGTACAAATACAAGAGCGACTGATTTCTGGCATAGCCAGGGAGTCAAAAGGGTGGTGCTGGCAAGAGAGTTATCGTTAAATGAGGTTTCCGAAATAAGTGTAAACAGTGATTGCTCTACTGAAGTATTCGTTCAAGGCGCAATGTGTCTCTCCTATTCTGGAAGATGTTATTTGAGTTCGTATATGGCAAATCGCGGAGCAAACCTTGGCGATTGTGCGCAATCATGCCGATGGAAATATTCTCTGGTGGAAGAAGAGCGTCCAAATGAATATTACCCGATTGTTGAAGATGGAGAGTATGCATCAGTCATGAGTTCACGAGACCTCTGCATGATCCAGCATATTCCTGAATTGATATCCGCAGGTGTGGACGCGTGGAAGATCGAAGGCAGGATGAAGAGCCAGTATTACGTTGCAACAGTAACCAGGATATATCGTGAGGCGATAGATATGTTCTTTGGAGATGAAACATATGAATATCAGGACAAATGGCTGGAGGAGTTGGGGAAAATCAGCAACAGGGGGTATAATACCGGCTTCTTCCTCGGCAGCCCCGGACTGGATGGTCAAAGGGTAGGCGAAGAGAGTGGATATATACAGGACTATAAATTTGTAGGTATAATTGGCAAGCCAAAAGAGGATGGGCTTGTTGAAGTAATTGTTAAAAATTCATTTCTCGTTAGTGAAAACATTGAAGTGATGGGAAGGAGCTCCAGTCAGGACTTTGTACAGAATATAAAGGAGATATTCAATAAACACATGGAGCCGGTTCAAAAGGCAAATCCAGGGCAATCCTTTTTTATTATCCCGGAAAAACCTGTAGAAGAGTATTTTATTCTAAGAAGAAAGGTAGATAGTAAATAACCCGCAATATATAAATACTTTATGTCTGATTATTCCGCCTTACAAACTCAGCTTGATGATAATAGCTACCAGCACACCATCCTACAAGATGTGTCTCGTACGTTTGCGCTAACCATCCCTCAACTTCCAGATCCGCTATCCCATGTGGTAGGTAATGCCTATTTGCTATGCCGCATCGCAGATACTATTGAAGATGATAAACATATGCAGGCAGATATAAAGCGTGAATTTGCCGAAATGTTTACAGAGGTTGTTGCAGGCCAATGTGACGTAGATAAATTTTCCAAATCCCTTTTTCCTTTGCTCTCATCTGAAGCTTCCGAAGCAGAGCATAATCTAATCGCAAACACAGCACCGGTAATTCGAATTACGCATAGTTTTAACCAGCGGCAACGTGCTGCACTTCAACGCTGCGTTTCTATCATGGCAGAGGGTATGGTACGTTATCAGGACACGGAAACACTTGATGGCGTCAATAATCTTGAAGATATGGGGCAATATTGTTATTACGTTGCCGGAGTCGTGGGTGAAATGTTAACTGAACTGTTCTGTGATTATTCTGAAGAGATTGATCAACATAAAGATGAACTAATGAAGCTCTCCGTATCATTTGGACAGGCGCTGCAGATGACAAACATCCTGAAAGATATCTGGGAGGATCATCATAGAGGCGCATGCTGGTTGCCGAGGGATGTGTTCAATAAATTTAATGTAGATATTACCAGTAAAACACCTGGCGACAGAAGTGAAGGTTTTAAAAATGGTCTTTCGGAATTAGTCGGCGTTGCTCATGCCCATTTGGATAATGCCCTACGTTACTCCTTGATACTGCCACCTCACGAAAAAGGACTACGACGGTTTTGCCTATGGGCGTTAGGTATGGCCGTACTGACACTTTGTAAAATCAATAAGAATCCATGGTTCACTGAAGGAACTCAGGTAAAGATCAGCCGGCGTAGTGTCAAGGCGACGATATTATTCTCAAATTTGGGTATCAGCCATGATGGTGTGCTTAAATTGATGTATAACATTGCCGGACGTAATTTGCCGGTCTCTCCTATTCATGAAAAAGCTGAAGAGACTGCCAACCATATATGACATATATTATTTCTTCTGCATCAGCTTCTCCACCCCACGAAAAACATCTTCCGGCAGGATTGTAGACATACATATCGGGTCACCACAAGTTCTTTTCCTGCACGGACTGCATGGGACATCTTTTTTTATCACTATTGCCGTACCGTCATATGGCCCATAGATAGCAGGGTCTTTAGGTCCGTAAATTCCAACAACCGGGATGCCCATGATAGAGGCGATATGTAGCGGGCCAGTGTCTCCACCGATAAATAGAGTTGCGCGTTTTATCAGTTCTGTAAGCTGTTTAATAGACTTTGTTTCACATGCAGGGAGTGCGTTGTGCTTCATGCTTTTTACTATTTCATTAACTGTATCGACTTCACCAGGCCCCCAGGTAATAATTACATTAGCCTTATGTCTGTCCAGTATCATATCGGCTAATAAAGTGTAGTTTTCTGCTGGCCACTGTTTAAAAGATCCGAATTTACTTGTACCGGGATGGATTATTATAATTGGGAGTGAAGGATCGGCATTGCCTTCAATAAAATTGGAGATGTACTCCTCGTCATCTCTGGTCACAGGAAGCTCCGGTCTCTGGAAGTTTGTTTCAATATCCAACTCTTTTAGCAGTGAGAGATTCTTCTCTATTCTGTGGATCTTTTTTCCGGCAGGATATGCATGGTGCTGTGTTGACAGATAATTAAGTTCTTTACAATAACCTTTCCCAAAACCAAGCCTGTTTCTGGAGCCTGTTATCATGTTCATAACAGCACTCTTAAGATTACCCTGAAAATCAATGACCAGGTCGTAATGGTTCCTGCGAAGCTTTTTATAAAATGAAAGTGTTTCAGAGATGACATTAAGTGATCTGTTCACTTTCAGTATTCCTCTCTGCCATTTTTTTCTTGGATAAATGATTACTTCATCAAGGTCCGGATGATCTCTAATGATTTCACTGGCTCTGTCCTCTACCAGCCACGTTATACTGGAATCAGGAAAATTGGACCGTAATAGCCTGAGAGCAGGGAGCACATTGATCACATCTCCAATGGCACTGAGACGAATAATTAAAATATTTTCTGGTTTTTTGGTTAGCGCCATGTTATTTGTTTTAAAGCCCGAAGAGCTGACCTCGATTAATGCGGTATCTTACAAATATTCAGTAGTGAATGGAAACGATTACTGAAATAATTCCTGTACGTATAAGTCTTTTTTGACATGCCAGTGACACTGTAGTATAATCACACGATAATGAAGAAAGTAGAACTACCTGCTTATTTCTCAACCTTGAACAAGGGCAAAGTGACCTTATATGTCAAAAAGGAATATGAAAACAGGATGTCTGGCCAAGACATTGAGGGACTGTTTAATCTTTGCAAAGAACCTTCTCCCGGATCAAATCATGCCGATAAAAATGAATTAAACGATTCACACCAGGGAAGAGCATCGTGTAAAACACTTTCGATGGAGAGCCTTGGTAATGAGACCTTTATCATGAGGGAGTACTGGCATGGCGGGATGATTGGCAAGATATTCAAGGACTTTTTCTGTGACGGTATGCGACCTGTCAGAGAGCTGTCGGTATGTGAGGCCGCGAGTAGAGGGGGTATCAAAACTACTGAGATAGTTGCAATTGTCAAAAACAAGGTTTTTGGGCCTTTTTATAAGTTTCGGTTAGTTACGAAGGAGATAACTGAGTCCATCGATCTGATTGAATTACTTTTGCACTCCGGTGAGAATCGGTTATTCAAACAGAAAAAACAGATCATCAATGAACTGGCAAAAGCAGTGAATGATATGCACAATGTGGATATCTACCATGCGGATTTGCATCTTAAGAATATTCTTGTTAAGTCTGATCACGGTGGAGGAGTTCAGGTATATATAATTGATCTGGACAAGTCTAAACAGTATGAGAAGATTGGTTTTCAAAGAAAAATGAAAAACATACTGCGCCTGGACAGATCAGTTGTAAAATTGAGAAGAAAAAACCAGGAACTGTTCAGCAAGACATTTCCTGTATCTAATGCTGATAGAGTAAGGTTTCTGAAAAAATATATTGAACTTGATAGTGAATCAGTTAAACCGCTCAGGCATTATCTGCAATCGTATAATAATACCCATGCTCTTCATAAATTGTGGTGGCGGGTAGGGGGCGGGTAGGAAGAGGCAAGATGAAAGGTGCTAGAGGAATAAAGGAGATTTATTTATGATTATATCGTACATCATTGGAATAGTGTTATCATATCTGCTCGGGAGTATACCTTTTGGTTATTTAATATCAATTACCAAGGGAATTGATATTCGAACTGAGGGCAGTGGCAACATAGGCGCTACAAATGTAAGCAGGGTGCTTGGGAGAAAGTATGGGTTGATAATTTTCTTCCTGGATATGTTTAAGGCGTTTGCGGCCGTGTTCTTTGTGCCGCTGTTTTTTAGTGGAATAAACTATCCTACGACACCTGATAATCTATTGGTGATCCTATGTGGATTCAGTTCTATTCTTGGCCATGCATTTCCTGTATTTCTGAGATTCAGGGGCGGTAAAGCGGTTGCAACATGTTTTGGCGTTTTTATCTGGCTTGCGCCTATAGCTGTCGGGATATCGTTTGGTACATGGGTTATAACAATATTGATCTCACGTTACGTATCTTTAGGATCAATGATTGGAACTTTGGCTCTTTCAGTGGTTCTTGTGATTATTTTGGATTCTCCTTTTGGAGATAACATATACCTGATGCTTCTGTCGGTAGCAGTCACTATTCTTGTGATCGCAAAGCACACATCAAATATTAAGAGAATTGTTTCAGGAACTGAGAAGAAGGTCTTCGCCAAAAAGGCTGAAGAATAAGGATTACGTCGGGTATAGACACCCGAACTACAAGAAATATTGGTATCATGTAGGGAGCGTTTTCATACGCGCCGGTCAACTATTCTGCCAGCCAGCGTGCTGCGTCTTTTGCCCAGTAAGTGAGTATGATGTTCGCTCCTGCCCTCTTAATACTCATCAATGTTTCCAAGGCAACAGCCTTCTCATCAAGCCATCCTTTTTCATGTGCAGCCTTGACCATGGAAAATTCTCCACTGACATTGTAAGCCGCTATTGGGTGGCTGAAGTTGTCTTTTATAAGTCTGATGATATCAAGATAAGGAAGTGCGGGTTTTACCATCACGATATCAGCCCCTTCATCTATATCCAGGGAGACTTCACGTAACGCTTCTTCGGCATTAGGGATGTCCATCTGGTACGATCTTCTATCTCCAAAGCTGGGTGGAGATTCAGCCGCATCTCTGAAAGGTCCATAGTATGCCGAAGCATATTTAGCGGAGTAAGCCATTATAGGGATGTTGTCAAAGCCGTTATCATCCAAAATATCTCTGATGGCACCTACACGTCCATCCATCATGTCACTCGGGGCTACAATGTCGACACCTGCTTCAGCATGTGACAGAGCTTCTTTGGTGAGTAGTTTAATTGTCTCATCATTGTCGATCAGATATTCACCACTCTTTTCATCCTTTATAATGAAGCCGCAGTGTCCGTGATTTGTGTATTCACACATGCAGACATCCGTAATTACCAGTATATCAGATACGTTTTTCTTAATCGCCCTGACAGCTTTCTGTATGATGCCATCTTCAGCATAAGCTTCAGTACCTAACTCATCCTTACAGCTCGGAATGCCGAACAGGATCACACCCGGTATGCCGAGAGAGGCAAGCTCCTTAACCTCTTCTACAAGAGTGTCCACTGAAAATTGATAATTGCCAGGCATTGTTAAGATCTCTTTTTTAATTCCACTTCCGGGACGAACAAAAAGCGGCATAATAAGATCTTTAACAGTTAATTGGGTTTCCTGAACAAGATCGCGTATAAGTTTATTACTTCTCAGCCTGCGAGGGCGGTAATTTGGAAAGTGCATTATAGTGTTCCTTTAAAAATTGTTTCTTTATAATGAATAGATAGTTTATAGTGTACACACATTTTGTCAAATAATATATTCCATTTTGTACAGACTCGTATTTACAACGGATATACAACAATATTTAGCTATATCATATAGTTTTTTCTCAGGAGGCAAACACAATGCAGGAGCTGGTACAATTTCTCTTTGAAACAGGACATCTGAAAAATGTTGATAGAAGCGGATGGTGGTTGCTTGGAAACAAAGATCCTGAGAGCGTAGCTGAACACTCTTTTCGTTGTACAATCCTGGGCTATATATTGGCAAAACTGGAAAATGTCGATGCATCTAAAGTAATTATGATGTGTCTGTTTCATGATGTACATGAGACTAGAACAAATGATCTGCATAAAGTTGTACAGAAATACATAAAGCAAGAAGAGGCGGGTGATAAAGCAACTGAGGATCAGCTAAAGCCCTTGAAAGATCCAATAGGAAAAGAGATATCAGAAGTATTGGGTGAGTTAACGAATCAGGAGAGTAGGGAGAGCGTAGTTGCCAAAGACGCTGATATACTGGAATGTGCGATGCAGGCCCGGGAGTATCAGGTTCAGGGGTATGAGGCCGCAGTCGACTGGCTTGACAGGGCTGATTCAAAGCTGAAATGTGAATCATCCAGAAAGATTCTAGCCCTTTTAAAAGTATCTGATCCGGGTGAGTGGTGGAAAAAGCTGAAAATCAGTAAATAAGATTTTTAAACCAAAAGTTATACAATATTGAAATGGAGGCCACTTTTATGATTGGATTCTGGCAATCTTTTACAGGCAAAGAACGTTTATTTGTCTTCATGGGCTTTACAATTTTTCTGTTCGCATTCTTCGGAATGACGGCAGATGCGTTCGCGCATGGCGTAACGGTTGGAGACAAGGGCTATATACAAGAAACTACGGGTGTATTACCAGTACCCTTTATTTACCTGGGAGCAAAACACATGATGACAGGTTATGATCATCTGCTGTTTTTATTAGGGGTGATCTTCTTCTTGTATCGCCTCAAGGACGTAACCATTTATGTTACCCTGTTTGCAGCTGGTCATGTGATCACTCTGGTGTCTGGTGTGTTGATCGGAGTTCACATCAGTGCTTACATCATTGATGCGATCATCGGTTTCTCAGTTGCTTACAAGGCACTCGATAATATGGGTGCGTTTAAACGCTGGTTTGGATACCAGCCAAACACTAAAGCAGCGACATTGATATTTGGATTATTCCATGGATTGGGTCTTGCGACAAAAATACTGGAGTATGGGATTTCTCCTGATGGGTTGCTGATCAATCTCATTTCATTCAATGTCGGTGTCGAAATCGGGCAGATACTGGCTTTGGTTGTTATCCTTATAGGCATATCTTATTGGCGAAAATCACGAAGCTTCATGCAGCACGCTTATACTGCAAATACCTTTATAATGATGCTGGGATTTCTGTTGATGGGATACCAGATCGCAGGCTATGCAGTGTCTTAAAACCAATCTCATGAACTCCTAATTAAGGAATAATTAAAATGTATAATTCAAACAATTCTGAAGACAGTGCACTGCCTTCAACAAGCAAGCTCATTAAATCAACCATTCTGGCGGCAGTTGCCGCAGGAGTGCTGTTGGTAACGGTTGTGATGCCAGCCGAATACGGCATTGACCCAACAGGCATTGGTAATGCCATTGGGCTGAAAAAAATGGGTGATATTAAAGTTAGCCTGTCCGAGGAGGAGGCAACGGATCATTCCAATAATGTAGTAGTCAAGGACGATGATGAACCTGCTCAAACTGAAGTTGCAGTTACTCCAAATCCTGAGTCTGCAGACACGAACCCGGCTATTCTAAACCATGAAATGCAGGTCACTCTTGCTCCCGACGAGAGTACGGAAATCAAGGTTAAAATGAGTAAAAACAACAAAGTACAATACTCTTGGTGGACAGATAGCGGTAAAGCCTTTTTTGATCTGCATGGTGATTCTAAAAAAGAAGATATCAACTACCATAGTTATGAAAAGGGTACAGAGCAACGCAAAGAAGGGGAGCTTATAGCAGATTTTGACGGTAACCATGGTTGGTATTGGAGAAACCGGACGCCCAAAACAATCACCATTACAATTAAAACCAGAGGCGAATATACAGGAATTAAGCGCTTGATGTAAGCTTCTGGAAGAATTTCAATTCTCAATTATGCCAGGATTAAAGTCGTAGGGCGGAATGACCCCGCGTTAAGTTCAGTTTTTTAGTGTCAAATCGCTAAATTTAAGTTCAAATTAAAAATATTTTGACAATCATTACTTATTATCCTAAAATTTTGGGATAATCTGAAAGCTACTATATTAATTGAAAGGGGAAGTAATTAATGAAGACGCAACTTGACAGGGCCAGAGAAGGCGAAATTACGCCTGAAATGAAGGAGGCTGCCATCTATGATGATGTCACACCTGAGTTTATACGAAATGGCATAGCTAATGGTCACATTGTCATATATGGAAATCCTCAAAGAAAATCCAAGGTCGTCGGTATCGGTAGTGGCCTCAGGACAAAAATAAATGCAAGTATCGGTACTTCTCCTGACATTATTGATTTTGATATGGAAGTTAAAAAGGCCATAGTAGCAGAAGAGACCGGTGCTGACACACTGATGGAACTTTCAACTGGTGGGAACTTGACCGAGGTAAGGAGAAGAGTCCTCGATGCCGTCGGTTTAACAGTCGGGAATGTGCCTCTATATCAGGCGGCAATGGAAACTATTGATAAAAAGGGTTCTGTTGTACACATGGAATCTGATTTTCTTTTTGATTGTATTGAACAGCAGGCACAGGACGGAATCGGATTTATGGCGATTCACTGTGGAATAAACATGATTACGTTAGAACGTCTGAGGAAACAGGGATATAGATATGGCGGTCTCGTAAGCAGAGGAGGTTCATTCCTGACAGCATGGATGAACCATAATAAGAAAGAGAATCCATTATACGAAGAGCTGGACAGGCTCATTGCTATAATGAAAAAATATGATGTAATTTTAAGTCTTGGGAATGGTCTGAGAGCCGGGGCGGTACACGACAGCACCGACAGGGCTCAGATTCAGGAATTGATAATGAATTCAGAGGTTGCTGAATATGCACAGAGTAAGGGTGTTCAGATAATTGTTGAAGGTCCCGGACACATACCAATAGACGAAATAGAAGCAAATGTAATTATACAGAAGAGAATGAGCAATAATGCTCCGTTCTACATGCTTGGCCCAATCACTACCGACGTGACACCAGGGTATGATCATATATCTTCTGCAATCGGCGCCGCCTTGTCATCACGATATGGTGCTGATTTTATATGTTACGTTACACCTCCTGAGCATCTTGCACTTCCTACGCCTGACGATGTTAAAGAGGGCATTATGGCCGCCAAGGTTGCTACTCATGTTGGAGACATGGTAAAACTTAAGAATAAAGTTAAAAACCAGGATCTGAAAATGGGTATTGCAAGGAGAGACCTTGACTGGAAGACTCAGTTTGAAACGGCTATCACCAGAGAGAGAGCCGAGGAGATAAGAAAAAGCAGGCCACCAATGGAAGCAGAGGAAACATGCACAATGTGTGGCGCAGTCTGTTCATTAAAGGGTGTGGCAGAATACTACGAAGATGATCTGAAGAACAGCAGGAAGAGAACTTACGAAACTGCAGTGTCACCAAACGGGTTCTAAGAAAGGATTGATGATTTAATATTGTCGATTGAAGATTGAAAAAGAGAAAAGCTTATTTCCTGTTATTCCCGACTGAGTCGGATCTAGAGCTATATAACAGGGTCTCCTCAGGAGACCTGCTTTCTAAGATGTACTATTTTTTTCTTTTAGTTTTTACTCTTTGCGCTCTTCGCGCCTTCTTGTCCTCGGCGCCTTTTGTCCGGGGAGCGAGAGACTTGTTTCTAACGTATTACTTCTGTTTAGCTTTTCTCTGTGTCTTTGTGCCTCTGTGTGGGACCGTTTTTGTCTTGTTTTTATCCGTGTCTTTCCGTGGTGAAATTTTTCTTTAGTATTTCTTCTTGTCTGATTTGATGAAACATGTCCATAGTTCTATTAGAGCATCCAAGGCCCAGATCACCTGAAAGATATGAATCTGTTGTTAATACTCCGCTCTCTGCATGCCTGATGACTGGCTACATTGCCTCAACATTACTGTCACGTCAACATAATGTTGCAGTCGTTGATGCAAACCTATATGAGTGGTCCTTCGATAGAACAGTTCAAGAGCTGAAAGAAAAGAGCTTTAAACTATTAGGTGTTCACCTCGTCTATCTGTGGGAGTACTCAAGTGATATACTGGATGCCCTTTCCTGTATAAAGAAGAGCAATCCAGACATCCACATAAACCTATACGGTCACTTTCCCACATTTGCATTCAAAGATCTACTGACAGAATATCCTTTTATTGACTCTGTCACTATAGGTGAACCAGAGGGGACGTTTCTTGAACTTGCAGACGCCGTTATAAACAACAGCTCCAATTCGGCTTTGAGCGCAATTGACGGACTCTCATTTAACGGTTCCGATTGTAAAACAGATAACATTGTCCGAAACAGACCGAGAACACCTTCTACAACGCTAGACACACTTCCATCTCCTTATCGTAACGATTACGAGCTGAAGAAGAAAAAAGGCATATCAACCTATATCCTTGCCAGCAGAGGATGCTATGGGAAATGTACATTCTGCTATCTGGACAATTTTTATGGAGACGAATCACAGTGGCGGGGGAGAAGCCCGGAAAACATATTTAAAGAGATCTCTGATATTTATGATAAGCATGGAGAACGGTATTTCTATTTTGCCGATGCTAATTTCTTCGGACCCGGCAGAAAAGGGAAGGAGCGTGCAAGAGAGCTTGCAAAGCTCTTAATTGATAACGGCATCAATATTAAGTTTGGGATCGAGTGCAGAGTTAATGACGTGGAGGATACGACTATTGAAACACTGGTTAGGTCTGGTCTTGTGGATGTGTTCCTCGGAGTTGAAAGTGGGAGCCAACGATCTCTGACAAAGTTCAGAAAATTCACAACGGTCGAGGAGAACAGGAGTGCTATCTATACACTCAGGAAGTATGGTATTGAGCCAAATTATGGGTTCATCATGTTCGAGCCGGATTCATCACTTGCAGATGTAAGAGCGAACTTTGAATTTCTCAAGGAGATGAAAATGCTTAACATTCCAAGTATTACCGCACATCTCCTGCACCATAAACAGACGATATTCCAGGGAACTTTTGATTATAAGATAAAAAGTAATGGTTCCAGGACGGATTCTGAAATTATGTATGAGTGCGACTATGAATTTAAGGAGAAGTCTGTAGAAGATCTATCTGAAGATATAAATACCTTTTGTCTACAGTCACTAAAAGAGATCTTCAATAACAGAGATCAAAAAAACATGGAAGTTGATTCATGTTCGTACGATGAAAATGATCTGTTTTCAAGAGAGATGAACGAGAAACTGATCGAATATTTCGAAGATTCCCTGTCTGCATTTGAGAACAGTGAGGAAAATGCTTTGACCACGGACTTACACGGATAAAACACAGATAGAAGACTGTCTCTCGCAGAGTACGCAAAGAAAGAAATATTACAGCTTAGGAAAGCAGGAATCTCAGGAAGGGTTTTAAACTTTGTGCTCTCTTGTCCTCGGCGCTTTCCAGTCCGGGGAAGCGCCTTTGCGAGAAAAAATGTTGTCGAAGGCTTAACTTGTATTTATTTTATAGAAAGGTTTAAATGAAAAGATCTACGTTGAAATATTTAGTACTTTTTGCTGTTGGAGCGGTTGCAGTAGCATGTTTTGTGTTAACGATGATCGTCAAGTTCTAAAACTTTGCACAGATAAAAAAACAAAATCAAAAAAGACAAAAGACTATCTCACGCAGATCTCGCAATGAAAAACAAAGGAATAATACATCTGAGGAAAGCAAGAAGATATAAACAAGACAAAGAACTAACTCACACAGAGGCACAGAGTACACTAAGATTTACGAATTACGATTTCAGTCATTTGGACTTAAAACATTGATTTGGCATTTAATCTTTGACATTTGTTATTAGTTATTGATTATTAATCCTTACTATCCTGTTATCCTGTCTAATTTTTTACCTTTGCGTTCTTCGCGCCTTCTTGTCCTCGGCGCCCTTTGTCCGGGGAGCGAGAGACCTCTTTCTCTTTTGTCTTTAACATCAGTGCCTTTCCGTGGTTAAAATCCATTTCTCTTCTTTCCTGTAATTCCTGCTTTCCTAAGATGTAATTTTTTCTTTGCGCCCTTTGCGCCTTTGCGAGAAACCTGTTTTTTACTTTAAAACAAAGAAAATCAAATACACCTCCCATACCACAACAGAAGCGAAGATAAGAAAAATAACGATAAACAGGTATTTCGCACGAATCTTTGTACCGAATATGTGAACATTCTTATATATAAGCAGCAGGACTATGGAAGCAGTGGTTAGAAGATACTTTGACGCGAGAAATGGTAACGTACCATATCGCAGGAAGTGTTCCATTACCGGATTAACTTCAGCAGCACCGTTGCGGATCAAATAGAGAGTCAGCATTGCGTCTGTCAGACTTAATAGAATTATGCCAATTATTATGGCAAAAACCCTCGAGCTGTAATGATCGAGGAAATAGCTCTCCTGATTATCATCGTTCCGTCTAACTTCTTTCCGACGTCCAAAAAACAGATACCTTAACCCCGGTAATCCTTCATTCTCTCTTCTGGCAGTGGAGTCTGACCTGTTCTTATCCTGCTCTGCAGGTGGTTGTAATTCCATGGAGTGAATTCTACTCGTTTGTTATAAAAAAGCAAATAAGGAAAACGCGTTGCGGGTTTCAAGTTACGAGCTAAGATTTACGAAGAACGATTGACTAATAACAAACAAGGTGTCAATGTATGGTGGATTTATTTCTCTCCAATATCTTCATTCCATAATTCGGGATTGTTTAAAATGAAGTCCCTCATCAGATTGATACATTCAACATCATTTACAACATCAACTTTTACCCCTCTGGACTCTAACAGCTCTTCCTCACCCTGGAAATTCAGGTTTTCACCTATAACAACATGAGGTATTTTGTAGAGTAAGATAGCTCCGGTACACATGCTGCAGGGAGATAAGGTTGTATAAAGAGTGCTCTCTTTAAAGACATGTGCACTCTCTCTGCCGGAATTCTCTATCGCGTCAATCTCTGCATGTAAGATTGTACTTCCTTTCTGAATACGCCGGTTATGTCCTCTCCCGATAATTTTATTGTTATAAGCCAGAACGGAACCAATAGGAATCCCTCCTTCGGCTAAACCTGCCTTCGCCTCTTCAATTGCCAATTCTAAAAAACTATCCATTTTCATAGAGTGAATTCTACTCGTTAGCTATGAGCAACTGCAATAATAATTACTTTTTTAGCTGATTATAAGATTTATTAGAACAGTTAAACTAAAGACCACTTTGCTCAATGGTAGAGCACATCACTCGTAATCCCATCCGGGCATTTTCACAACCCCTTTAAAATCAACATAATACGCTATACATCAAATACTTATAACCATATTTGAACTGGCTCAATTTGTCTCTATTTGTACCAATTTGTACGAGTGACAAGCTCAATATAAGCACATCGACTTCACCATGAGGGGGTGTGGGAGAGTTAGCTTGTTTTTTGAGTTATCCACATTTATGAAGGGTCTAGATTTCTCATTCATATTATTTCAACCGCATATCAAGCGTGTATCCAGGTATAGGTGCTTTTATATTTACAAACACAAACAATTTTGGTATACACTTTATATTAATTATTCCACTACATTGTTAAAGAACTGGTATAGTTAAGAAGGAATCATTGTTAAGCATCAACAATGTGTATTCCGTGCTTTCTTGGATGAACCAGCATAATGACAGTTTTTTTGTTTGAACTAGCAAGGATGCTATAATAGTTTACTTTACTACATCGTAATAATTAAACAATAGCACTAATACAGAAAACACTCAAATATTCTGTCGATAGGATCGTAATCTATACATACATATTATAAGCCTCTGTATTTTTCCACAAACGGGTAGATACCGGGGCTTTTCTTATTAATATTACATGATAACTATTTTTTTTAGAGGAAGTTAAAGATGATGAACCGCTATTTTGGTACTTTGCTGTTTTTGTTTTGTTTGTTCTTTTCTCCAGTGGTAGTGTTTGCCGCTCCGATAACGATACCCCCTTCACTTGTGGAAGGCGACTCGTATCGTCTTGCTTTTATAACGACTGACACAACCACTGCGACATCGGGCGACATTGCAACCTACAACAACTTTGTCACTGCCCAAGCGAATCTGCAGGCAGAACTTGCTGCTCTGGGCACGACGTGGAAGGCTATTGGTTCGACAACTACGGTTGATGCCCGTGACAATACCGAGACGAATCCCTCCAACGCTTCACATGCCGATGTCCCCATTTTTTTGCTAGATGGTACGAAACTTGTTGATTTAAACTCTGACCTCTGGGACGGAACTATTGACAATCAGTTTAGAGTAAGAAGCGACGGTTCGCTAGCTCCTGTAGGCCAATTTCAATGGACGGGAACAGATGGTGACGGCAGAAATTCAAGCCTGGGCTATGGTCAGTTTGCTCTCGGTACAACAAGTGGATCTTCTGTCAGGGTCGGCAAAAATTCCTCTACTGGTACTATTAATTGGGTTCAAGATTTTGTTGACAATAAGAACAATACCAGGTCTATGTATGCAATCAGTGGAGAGTTGACCGTTCCATCTCCCACTATCACGATGTTTGGTCCATCAGCATACAATGCCAACACCTCAGCGATGGATGCGACGTTGGGTGTCACGGGCTACGAGATTGAGGATTTTGAAGATGCTATACTCTTACCCGGGTTATCCGAGACGCACTCTGGTTATTATTTTAATTTACCGGAACATGCCGGCCCCAGCGCCTGGGATGGATCCGGAAATAAAGCCTTGTTTTTCAGTGGCACCGTTACATTCACACTCCCCCCGGGTGTCAGATCTGTTGGTGTCGGATTTGGCTTCATAGACCGCAACGGACAGACCGTGCAGATCAACGGTAAAAGTGCCGTGGATTTCTCTGTTCTGAGCGGGTTTGTGTTTCACCATAATGGTCGCAACGGGTATTTGAGAATTGACGCTGTAGATGGTGCTCCTTCGATCAGCACCGTTACTTTTAGTAGCTATGTGGAGCTCTACTCTTTAGACCATTTGGCTTTAAAATTACCTGATGATGATGGCGATGGTTTTTCTACGCTAGTAGACTGTGATGATACCAATCCGGCGATCAACCCTGCAGCTATAGAGATATGCGATGGTATAGACAATGACTGTGACGGTTCTATTGATCAAGTAGATAATGATGGCGATGGGGTTTCACTATGTAATGGTGATTGTGATGATGCAAACGCTACTGTATACCCGGGAGCTGAAGAGTTATGTGATGGAATAGACAATGACTGCGACGGATCTGTTGATGAGGGCTTGATAAGCACGTATTATGCTGACCAGGATGGTGACGGCTATGGTAATCTGAATAATGTTACTATGGCGTGTGAACCGCCTGCTGGTTATGTGCTTGATGATAGTGACTGTATTGACAATGATTCCAGTATCAATCCTGGGGCATCAGAGATATGTGACGGCAAGGATAATGATTGTGATGGTGTTGTCCCTGCAAATGAGGTAGATAATGACGGCGATGGCATGTCTGAATGTGAGGGCGACTGTAACGATACAGATCCGACTGTCTTCACGGGAGCACCTGAGCTGTGTGACGGCAAGGACAATGATTGTGACGGTGTTGTCCCTGCAAATGAGGTAGATGATGATGGCGATGGCATGTCTGAATGTGAGGGCGACTGTGACGATACAGATCCGACTGTCTTCACGGGAGCACCTGAGCTGTGTGACGGCAAGGATAATGATTGTGATGGTGTTGTCCCTGCAAATGAGATAGATAATGATGGCGACGGCATGTCTGTATGTGAGGGCGACTGTGATGATGCAGATGTCTTAATCAATTCTGCCGCAGTTGAAGTGTTTGACGGAGTCGACAACAACTGTGACGGTACGACAGACGAAGGGTTTACAGATGCAGATGCAGATGGTTATGCAGCAGAAGTAGATGACTGTAATGACGCAGATGCTTCCATCAATCCTGCCGCAGTTGAAGTGTTTGACGGAGTCGACAACAACTGTGACGGTACAACAGACGAAGGATTTGCCGATGCGGACGCAGATGGTTATGCAGCAGAAGCAGGTGACTGTAATGATGCAGATGCTTCCATCAATCCTGCAGCTGTCGAAGTGTTTGACGGAGTAGACAACAACTGTGACGGTGCGATTGACGAAGGATTTACCGATGCAGATGCAGATGGTTATGCAGCTGAAATAGATGACTGTAATGATGCAGATGCCTTAATCAATCCTGCAGCTGTCGAAGTGTTTGACGGAGTAGACAACAACTGTGACGGTGCGATTGACGAAGGATTTACAGATGCAGATGCAGATGGTTATGCTGCTGAAGTAGATGACTGTAATGATGCAGATGCCTCCATCAATCCTGTAGCAGTTGAAGTATTTGACGGAGTAGATAACAACTGTGACGGTACGATTGACGAAGGATTTACAGATGCAGATGCAGATGGTTATGCAGCAGAAGTAGATGACTGTAATGACGCAGATGCTTCCATCAATCCTGGCGCAGTTGAAGTATTTGACGGAGTAGATAACAACTGTGACGGTACAACAGACGAAGGATTTACAGATGCAGATGCAGATGGTTATGCAGCTGAAATAGATGACTGTAATGATGCAGATGCCTTAATCAATCCTGCAGCTGTCGAAGTGTTTGACGGAGTAGACAACAACTGTGACGGTACGATTGACGAAGGATTTACAGATGCGGATGCAGATGGTTATGCAGCAGAAGCAGGTGACTGTAACGACGCCGATGCCTCCATCAATCCTGCAGCTGTCGAAGTATTTGACGGAGTAGATAACAACTGTGACGGTACGATTGATGAAGGATTCACGGATGCAGATGCAGATGGTTATGCTGCTGAAGTAGATGACTGTAATGATGCAGATGCCTTAATCAATCCAGGAGCTACTGAGATACCGGGTAATGGCATTGATGAAGATTGTGATGGCACTGATCTTGTAGTAGATGCTCAAACAAGGGTTCAGGAGATCATTGTTGCGATTAGCACATTAGATTCGGGAGTTTTTAAGAAACCTAAAGATCAGAGAAAATTCAAGAGGGATCTAAACAAAGTTCTTAGGGAAATTACAAAAGGTAAAGACAAGAAGGCTTTAAGGGAACTTAACAAGTTGTTGAAAAAGACGGACGGTTGCGCATTAAGAGGTGCACCTGATACAAAGAATAAAAAGAAAAAGAAGAGGAAAAGGAATAAGGTCGATTCGATTCAAGATTGTAGTGCACAAGCTCAAGTCTATCCTATGTTGCTAGATGCGATTACACTATTAAATCAACCTTAGTCTCTTTAATGTGCAGTCGTCAGTATTTATATTAATCAGAAAAGGGGTGTGCTTATTTTTTGGCACACCTCTTTTTTTATAGATCTGTGAGAAAACTGTGTCAATATTCTTCATAGATAATTTCAGCTTACCCGCCACAAACCACATTTCAACGGAGTGAGCTTGCAGTATTGTGAATTTTGTTGAGTATAACATAACTACCAATTAGCGGACGTTGGGAATAAGTCAAGGCGTGAAAGAGGCTTACACTCAGCAATTCTTCTCTAAAAATAGTGGGTCATTATCATGCTTCCGTCTCTCCACACCTGTATTTCTGCAACATAAAACAAAGACTTATGGCAAAAATTTGCACTAGTGGTGGAGAAAAAATCAGAAAAGCAATAAACCACTCCACTTCTGTTTTTTTCTTCTTGTTCTTGGTGCTTCCTGCCCGACGTGCTGTGTGGCGGTTGCGGTGAGTTTTTTTCTCTTTTTTAGTTTTTAACATCAGTGATAATCTGTAGCTAAATAATTCTTTTTACCTATAATATAGTTCATGAATAATAACGATCTTCAATATATTAATGAAATAAGCTATGGCTACTGGAAATCTCAGGCTCTTTTTGTGGCAAATGAGCTGGATCTGTTTACCTTGATTGGTGAGCGAGGGAAAAGCGGTAAGGTCATTACTAAAAAGCTCGGAACGAATTACAGGGCGACAGAGATGCTTTTGAACGCACTCGTCTCGCTCAAACTTTTGTCAAAGAGTAGAGACACATTCAGCAATACAGCTGTTTCCAAACGTTGCTTATCTAAAAACGGTCCTGCTTATCAGGGTGACAGGATTCGGCATTTTCAGAATATGTGGGAATATTGGTCCGGGCTGGGCAGAGCAGTTAAGAGCGGTAAACCAACGTCATTCTATAATGCAAAAAAGGGGGTTGATAAGAAGAGATTAAGAGAGTTTATCAGCGCCATGCACAACACTGCCTCAATACAGGCCGATGAAATATACACGAAATTGCAGATTAAAAAACGTAGCAGACTTCTGGATCTGGCGGGGGGGCAGGGATCTTATTCAGTGAAGTTTGCGGAGAAAAATAAAAATCTTAAAGCTGTTGTCTTTGACCTTCCTGACGTTATTAAGCTCACGAAAGAGCATATTAAGGAGTCCGGAATGGCTGGACAAGTTACTACAAAGGCTGGTAATTGCCTTGAGGATAGTTTAGGTAAAGGGTTGTATGATACCGTCTTAGTGTCTCATTTATTACATGCTTACGACGTGTCAGAGAACCAGAAAATCTTAAAAAAGTGTTGGGATTCACTAATAAAAGACGGTATAGTCATTATCCAGGAATTTATTTTGAATCCTTCTAAGACAATGCCTCTCTTTGGAACGCTCTTTAGTCTGAATATGTTGATGGGTACGCAAGGTGGATCTTCCTATTCTGCAGTTGAGATGAAGGGGTGGTTAAAAAAGGCAGGTTTTAAAAATCTAAAAAGAATCGATTTGGGTATGGACTCAGGATTAATCATAGGAAAAAAGATATAAATTTTAAAATGTGAGTTAGGAGAGAAAGATGCGTAATATTATTGTCGTACCTGTATTGTTAATTTTATGCCTTTTGCAGACAAATAATCTTCTGTTTGCTGATGAAAATATTGAGGCAAAGTCAGCGTTAAGTTCCGCAATCTCTGAAGCCAGTGCGGAAGTGAGCACAGCGGCTGTGGCTGAGACTGTAGAAGCTGCGGTTGAAGAGGCAGCGGCGGAAGTAACCGCTGAGGCAGTGGTAGAGAAAGCGGTTGAGGTTGCAACTGAAGTGGTCACCACAGCAGTCGCAGGAGCTGGTGTGAAAGTGCCTACAACAGCTGTGGCTGAGGCTATCGAAATTGCTGAAGCAGTGGTAGAGGAGGCCGCGTCAGAAGTAACCGCTGAAGCAGTTGTAGAGAAAGCGGTTGAAGTAGCAACAGAAGAGGTTGCTCCGGCAGTCGTAGTAGCTGAAACAAAACCAGAGGAGAGTGCTGTCGCTGCTGAAGAAAAAGAGACCGATGTAATTGCGGTGATAAATGGCGAAAAAATATTACGTCTTACCTTTGATAAGAGGTTGAACGTTTTTAGACGTATGAATCAGGAAGTAACAGATGTAATCAAGATGCAGGTAGTCGACCAGTTAACTAAAAAAGTATTGCTTAAACAATTTGTTGAGAAACAGGAAATAAGTGCCAGTGCTGAAGATATTAAGGCTGAGATTGAAAAGATAAAGTTCTTTTTACAGAATAATCCTGCCAATAAGGATAAACCGCTGGATGAGATCTTAGAGACTCAGGGATCGAGTGTAACAGAATTAGAAGAAGAGGTGAGCAGGGCACTTGCATTAAGCAAATACCTGGAGAGCTCAGTTACTGATGCTGATAAACAAAGTTATTTTGACGCAAACAAAGATGCATTTAATGGCGCAAAGGTAAAGGCAAGCCATGTCTTAATTGACACAAGAAACCTGAAAACAGATGCCGAACTGGAAGAAGCAAAAAAGATGATTGATATCGTAAAGATCGAAATTGACAAAGGAGCAGATTTTGCTGAAATGGCAAGAAAATACTCTAATTGTCCTTCAGCAGAGAATGGCGGAGACATCGGTTTCTTTCAGAGAAAAGGTTCTATTGTAGAAGAATTTGCTGTGGTTGCTTTTGCAATGAAAGCTGGTGAAATTAGCGAACCGGTCAAAACACAATTTGGGTATCACATAATTAAGGTGACAGAAAAGGAAGATGGAAAAGATGTTAATTATGCAGATGTGTCAGATATGGTGGACTTTGTATATATGCAATTAAAAACAGAGAGTCTGTTAAAAGAGCTGCATGATAAAGCTGAAATTAATATAACGTTGTAGACTATGATTCAGACTGTTTTTGTCTAATTATCGGTATCTTGTTATCACTATAATTGTGGTGACAAGATACTGATTAAGTAGTGATACATTACAGATCCTTCACTTTTTTGTAAATATCAGGCAACTTTTTGATCAGTACCTGTATCCTCTTTTCAAACGTAAGTGGTTTGGCGGGAGATCCCCATACGATAGATCCGGGCTCTAAACTTTTATACACATTAGATGCTGCACCTACCATACTCTTGTCTCCGATCACCACGTGATCTGTAATACCCACATCCTCTGCAATCACTACATTTTTACCAATTTTTACTCCTCCAGCAAGCTTCGCATATGCAATTAGCATAGAGTCCTCTCCAATTGTACAATTATGAGCTATATGGGAGTGATTATCAATCTTGACACCAGAGGCGATGGTCGTCTTGTCCAGAGCAGCACGTGCGATAGTTACATTTGAACCGATAGAGACATCATCACCGATTTCAATAGTGCCTACCTGAGGGATCCTTACGTGTTTGCCTTCTATTTGAAGAAAGCCAAACCCGTCATCACCAATAGATGCGCCGGATTGGATTACTGCGCGTTTACCTATTGAGACCTCTTCTCTGATTGTAGCGTTCGCATATATTGTTGAGTCATCACCAATCTTACAGTCTGTGCCTATATAAACATTAGGGTATATGGTTACGTTATTACCTATTTGAGTATTGCCATCAATTACAACGTTTGCACCTGCCGAGAAATTGTCTCCGATGGAAGACTCTTTTGATATTACTGCAGAGGGATGGACATCTCGTGGTCGTTGCTGTTTTTGATCTGAAATAACCTGAAGCAGTTTGATAAATGCAAGAAAAGGATTATCAACAATAATTAATGTCTTATCCGTCTCCTCAATTGGTCTGTGTGTTACAACGGCAGAAGCCCCTGTATCTAATATCTTGCCTACAAACCTCTCACTCTTTATAAAAGTTATGTCACCTTCTACTGCATTTTCAATACTTGATACGCCTGTGATGCAAAGATTTTCATCTCCCAGAACTTTACCGTCAATAATTTCGCTGATCTGTTTTATGGTATATTTCATATTTTCTCTAACAAAATCTTAATTGACCTACTGCTCATCAATGTAACTCAAACCTTCAGGTTTGATCCATGCCTAATCAATAACTACAGTGGTTTGTCAAACCTGAATGTTTGAGCTACAGTTACACATGTAAACTTCAGACGAAGTAAGCATATATATATCATAGGTATATAGTACTGTCAAATTGAACTTTCATGTTGACAATAGTCAAGGATAGAAATACTATTCTACAACCAGCATCAGATATTTAGGTGCTGCACATAAGTAACGATTATATATTGATAGTCATTTATATTAGGACGAATTAAATATTGCCATGATTAAAGCTGAAACTGTTGAGCGTACAGATGAGGAGAAGATCGCATTGTTGCATGACGAAGCGATGAAATTGGGTGCAACGATTACAAAGTTGATCTCTACAGAGAGTATTGTAGTAGAACCGTGGGTCCAGCTGAAGTGCCGCTTTGGATGTACAAAATTTGGAAAATATAAGACCTGTCCGCCATATACGCCGACGTATAAGGAGACCAGGGAGTTGATGAGTTGCTATGAGAGTGCGATCCTGATAGAGGGCCAGCCTCCGGCAAAGCAGTTTGAAAGCATGCTTCTTAAACTGGAGCATAAAGCCAATCTTTCCGGTTTTTATAAAGCATTTTCTATGAATGCCGGTCCGTGTCCACTCTGTTCTGAATGTGATGTCACAGGCACATGCCCAATGCCTGAAAATGCAAGACCATCAATGGAGGCGTGTGGAATTGATGTATTCAAAACGGTTCGTAATAACGGCTTTGAGATTAAATTCCTCGAACACAAAATGGAATACGTCAAATATTTTGGATTACTTCTACTTGAGTAGTAGTAACGGTTTCCTTAGGACACAGATGAACGCTCCCCGGACAAAAGGCGCCGAGGACAAGGATAATCAGGATTTCAAATAGAAGGAATAATATATGTGTGGAATTGTAGGATATATAGGAGATAAGAGAGCCGCCCCGATTCTGATAAATGGAATCAAGAGGCTTGAGTACCGAGGCTACGACTCTTCAGGGATATCTATTATCGAGAATAACAGATTACTATCTGAAAAATCGGTAGGATTTGTCAGTGAGCTGGAGAAGAAGGTCGACGGTAAATTCAATGAAGGAACTGTAGGTATCGTTCATACTCGATGGGCAACACATGGAGCGCCAACGATTGAGAATGCACATCCCCATCTTGACTGTACAGGAAAGATTTCTGTGGTTCATAACGGTATTATAGAAAACTATAACTACCTGAGATCAAAGCTAAAGAGTGAAGGCCATACTTTTAAAAGCGAAACAGACTCTGAAGTTGTTGCGCACCTTATTGAGAGTTACTTTGAAGGGACGTTGGAAGATGCTGTCAGGCTGGCACTAAAGGATATTGATGGAGCATATGGACTGGCTATAATCTGTCAGGACGATCCCGGGAAGTTGATTGCTGCCAGACGTGGAAGTCCTCTGATAATTGGCATTGGCAAGGGAGAACATTATGTGACTTCAGATGTTGCTGCTACTCTGGAATATACTAAAGAAGTTGTTTATCTGGATGATAATGAGATTGCTATCTTGACTAAAGATACGATGAGAACAATTGATGTAGATAATGTCGAGATAACAAAAAGGGTTGACGAGGTAGAGTGGAATCTTGACAGAATAGAAAAGGGTGGATACGAGCACTTTATGCTCAAGGAGATTTATGAACAACCTCAATCGCTGGAAGCTGCTATGTTAGGCAGATTCGAGAAAGATAGTGACCTTGTTCATCTTGGAGGCTTGAAAGACAAAGAAGATGATCTCCTCAAGGTCAGACGTATTATAATAGTCGCTTGTGGAACTTCATGGAATGCCGGGTTGATAGGGGAGTACATGATCGAGGAGCATTTGGAAATACCGGTTGAGGTTGAATATGCTTCAGAGTTCAGGTATAGAAATCCTGTCATTGAGGCGGACACAATGGTAATCGCAATAAGTCAATCCGGTGAAACAGCAGATACGCTTGCTGCAATCCATGAGGCCAAAGAGAAGGGCGCTATTATTCTTTCTATCTGTAATGTTGTCGGTAGTAGTATTGCGAGAGAGGCCGACTGCGGAATGTTTCTTCATGCAGGCCCTGAAATTGGCGTGGCATCCACAAAGGCTTTTACTTCCCAGATTGCAGTTTTATCATTACTTACTCTATTCATGGCTAGAATCAGAGGCAGGGAAGAGGTCTTAAATAGTAAACTTGCAAGCTGTTTAAAAGAGATACCTGAACAAGTTCAAAAAATACTTGATAACAAAGAGAAAATTACTGAGATTGCAGAACTTTATAAAGATAGTGAAAATTGTCTATATTTAGGCAGGGGTTATAATTACCCTGTAGCATTAGAGGGGGCACTTAAGCTGAAGGAGATATCTTATATACATGCCGAAGGATATCCCGCAGCAGAGATGAAACATGGCCCGATCGCCCTTATCGATAAAAACATGCCGGTTGTTGTTGTTGCCACTACGGACGGAGTCTATTCAAAAATACTAAGTAATATTGAAGAGGTTCGAGCTCGAGGCGGCAAGGTAATAGCTATAGCAAGTGAACAAAATAGTGAAATCTCAGATCTTGTAGACCATGTTTTATATATACCGGAGACAATAGACGCATTGGTCCCAATCCTGTCTGTAATACCACTCCAGTTACTAGCATATAATATGGCAGTGATGAGGGGATGCGATGTCGACAAGCCTCGTAACCTTGCTAAAAGCGTTACGGTGGAATAGTTTTTTTAACTTTAGGCTCTTTAGACACTTCAAACTTAGTTGTCGTGTATCTTTCTCTCTGTTTCCGTTAATGTGAAAATGGCTTTGAATACTTTTTCACCGTTACGTGTCATTTTCTTATTACGCCTGGCCATCATTCGTTTTGCTACCTGCAGTTCCCTTGTTACGTCATAGGCCCTTGTAATATTATCAGAGTACCATGAAAATGATGGTGTGAATTTAGGTGGTGTATTTGTCAGAAGTATATTACATGCAAATCCTATAATGCTCCCGGTTGTAAATTTTGTGTTTATTGCAGTCTTTGTATGATCTCCCATTATCATTCCGAGAAATGTCTGACCGGTATCTATTGTTTTATCAGACAGTTGTACTTTAATTGATCCATATAAATTTGTGAGATTACTGTTAACGGTACCTGCACCCAGATTAACCCATGCTCCTATATAAGAGTCACCAAGGAATCCGTCATGCTGCTTGTTAGTATAGTCCTGAATTATCGTATTGGAAATTTCTCCACCAATCTTACACACCTTCCCCAGGTTTGATCCGGCGTGGATTCTGGTGAGAGCCTTGATTACAACGTTATCGTCTATGAAAACCGGTCCTTCAACTACAGAGTTTGCAGATATATTAACATTATCACCAATATAAATTGGACCATTTTCTGCGTCAAGGACGCATCCTGGCTTAATTGTTGTATTCTTGCCAATGTATATTTGAGAGCCTCTGATAAAGTGCACTCCCTTATGATCGCTCTCTCGTACGGAGCCATCTTTAATGTATGATTTGAAATCAGATACAATCTGTTCCTTATTAGCGTGGATCAGGTCCCATGGATATTGCATCAAGCTCACATTGAGCTTCTTGACATTAAAATCCTTCTTTAATTCAAGAATAAAATCTTTATCCAGGAATTTTTCGGGAGTTATTAAAAGAGAGTTTTTATTATTCAACCTGACATAAACAATAGTATCATCAACAACTCCAATCTCCTCTTTTCCTGTGATTGGAATCGGAGCTGACAATAAGAGCCTGCCGTTTATAAACAGACAGCCATTGTTATCACCTTCAATCTTGTTTACCGTGTGAGGATAGTTTTCGGCCGTAAGGTTTTTAAGATATTCTCTGCAGAAAAGATTAATCTCTGTATCTGGATATTGGAGGGCAACTCTCTCAAGAAAACTGTAAAAGCCGCATCGAAGTTCATATACAGGCCTATTGTAAGCCAGAGGCAGGAAATTTCTATATGAGTCATCTTCGAAAACGCATATACTCTTCATCCTTTTCAGAATACTGAGTAGACTATAAGTTGTCAAGTTGAATGAGGTTAGATGCTGTTATATTTTCCTTGTAATAAATATTTGACGATTTTATAATTACGCTGTTTATTCAGAGAATTTACGTTAAAAGTAAAATATAACTAATTCGGCGTTACTTCACGATTGGCAGTTTAAGCAAAGGAAAAGGAATAATATGGATTATAAAGCATGGTTTCAATGTTCGGAAGGTTGTGATAAACGATACGAATTAAATGAGATAATATATAATTGCAATAATTGTGGTGGTTTGCTGGAGGTACAGCACGATATTACACAATTGAAACTTCGCAGTCCCGGATCGTGGATGAGACTTCTCGACGACCGATATGGAAAAACCAAGTGGCCTTTCGGGAGTTCTGTCTGGGGAAAGAAAGAGATGGTCTGCCCGAATGTAGAAAACCAGAATGTGGTATCGCTCTATGAGGGTGGCAGCAATCTGTTCTGGGCCGAACGCCTTGGTAATATTATTGGCATTGATGACTTATGGATCAAACAGTGTGGCAATGGTCATACCGGTTCGTTTAAAGATCTTGGCATGACTGTATTAGTTTCAATGGTTAAGCAGATGATCTCAGAGGGAAGCGATATAATGGGAGTTGCCTGTGCTTCAACTGGTGATACTTCTGCCGCTCTCTCCGCATACTGTGCTGCAGCAGGAATTCCTGCAATTGTATTTTTACCAAAAAATAAGGTCTCCACTGCCCAGTTAATTCAACCAATAGCCAATGGAGCATTAACACTTTCACTTGATACCGATTTTGATGGATGCATGGAGATAGTACAAAGGATTTGCAAAGAGAATAACATCTATCTCGCGAATTCCATGAATTCCCTTAGGATTGAAGGACAGAAGACAATGAGCATTGAATTGGTGCAGCAGCTTGACTGGGAAGTGCCGGATGTGATTATAATCCCTGGTGGTAATTTAGGAAATGTTACAGCTCTGGGTAAAGGCTTTCTTCTGATGGAAGAGCTGGGCATGATTAATAAGCGTCCAAGAATCATATGCGCTCAGGCAGCTAAGGCAAACCCATTATATCAAAGTTATTTAAAAGACTATAAAGAGTATAAACCGATTCAGGCACAAACCACCTTGGCGAGTGCAATTCAGATTGGTAATCCTGTCAGTATTAACAAGGCTATAAAGATGTTGAAGTTGTTTAATGGTGTAGTAGAGCAGGCGACAGAAGATGAACTCGCAAACGCTGCTGCTCTAGCTGATAAGACCGGACTTTTTAATTGTCCTCATACTGGAGTTGCTTTAGCGGTACTATTTAAACTATTAAAAAGAGGTGAAATCAAAAAGGATGAAAGAGTCGTGGTTATTTCAACTGCACATGGATTGAAATTTACAGACTTTAAAGTTAAATATCATGAAAATCAACTGGAAGGTGTCGAATCAAAATACGCAAATGTACCTGTTGAACTCCCTCCTGAATATGATAAAGTAAAAGGAGCAATCCTGGATAAGATATCAGATTTTAGTTAGTTACATATCTCAGCTAAATCTTAACTGATAAGACCACGTAACAATTGTGATAATATCCGCTTGTTTATAGGGATTCCTCTTTCACTTCACTCTTAATGGTTCTCTTCTGTTATTATATTCCGTATAGTCACCAATTCTCACCCTTGCATTTTATCCTCTATCTTTCGATTCATAATAATTTATTAAATATCCATTTCAGCGTATAATTTTAATGAATCAAATTTACTAAACAGTATTGACAGTTAATAATCATTATAGATTATCGCAGGCCTGAATATAAATGGGCTTAACAATGACAAAAAATGATACTAAAAAGCAACCAACTCGCCTGGCAAAAGTCATAACTGCCTATGTATAAGGATGATACATCTAGGGGCCAAAATATTATGTTCTGTTTGCTGTTTTAGTTCAAACTCTATGTACTTGACAAAGATATCCATTTTCGTATAATTTTATAGTAAATAAACACGTAAAGTGAAAGCACTTTACATTATTTATGTATTTGAGTTGGGTTAAAGAGAATTAATGAAACTTCTCCTTCCAAGTCTTATTTTTTGATAATGAATTCCAGCTAATAGGAGGTATTTTTGTATGATTCGTTATAACTGTGATATGTGTGGAAGATCACTGGTTCCTGAAGAGGACGAAAGATATGTTGTTAAAATTGAAGTTTATTCTGCATGTGACTCTATGGATGCTGACTGTGAAGATGAAGAGTTTATAACCGATTTTGAAGATGATGACGATGAAAGTGATGAAGAGATAGATAATATTGACGCAGATGAAATAGAAAGTATTGAGTATAAAACATTTCGTTATGATTTGTGTTGTAAATGCCATACTAGATATTTACAGGACCCTCTCTCGATTAACTCGATTAGAAGAGGCCGTTTTTCTGAAAATTAAATCCTTTTGGATTTTTAATAGTATTTTGATTTTAAATGAAATAAAGCGTTAAGATTCAGGCCTGTATTTTTATTGACCGTACAATAAATCATCCTGGATGCTTGCCTCGTAAACTGATCTTAAGGCAGAAGTCTCATTAGTTACGACTAATTTAGCAACTGACATTAAGTCTGTATTTCATTTCAAGGAATGGTATGTATTTGCATAAATGCATCCATAACCCCTCAAAACGTCTGTTAAATATTCCATTTTACAATTAATAAACTCAATAATTAGCAGTACCTAATCGCGCCATGGGAATGACAATAACAGAGAAAATTATAGCAGCACATTCTGGACAGCAAGAGGTAAGTGCCGGCCAGTTTGTATATGCAGATGTGGACATATGTCTGGGCAATGATATTACTGCTCCAATTGCGATCGAACAGTTCGAAAAGCTTGGAATTGAAAAAGTATTTAATCCGGATAGTATCGTTTTAGGTGGGATCCTCTAGAGTCGACCT